>Ga0214477_100038_pt1 | contig 78706 bp, 56 predicted proteins | sample M1_20Mar14CPVII9_FD_165058 | JGI IMG/M metagenome (GOLD analysis project Ga0214477, IMG submission 165058) | Marine eukaryotic communities from Monterey Bay, California, United States - M1_20Mar14CPVII9sort6BwellC16 | ecosystem: Environmental > Aquatic > Marine > Unclassified | place: USA...
TTTCTTGCCTCAGATTTGGATTTCCTGCCAACTTCATCAGGCAATGTTTGGTCATCAAGTGGTACCTCAGAGATGTAGGCTTGCTACTATAGTGCTTGTTTGGCATTGTCTACATGTATAACAACTTGATAAACACTCACAACGTACTTGAGTTGGTAATGTTCCTTGACTGAATAATGGCAGCTAATCAAACTAAATGAAGTAAGTTTAGTGTATTAGTCTCTCTAGAGTTATTTGCGTTTGTGTAAACTATACACATTACACACAATGCATACTCGCTTGGTATCTCATGGTACTACTATAATCATACTTTCTTCATTTAATCAGTCAAACATAACACTTTAAAAGCACTTCAATGGGCTGAAGCATTACTTTTGTGTTTCCTATTCAGCTCGGCGGACAATGTTAAAGCTTCTTCTTGCGTCAAGAATTCATTTGCAATCATTTCGTTGAGCAGTGGAAGGAATTCCACTGGGCAATTATCACGTGCAAGGATATAATCAGACTCATTTGGTGCAACGAACGGGAGTTTGAGGCTTTTTTGCGCTCCTTTCCTTTTTCTATCACTCAATTCCACTCGTTTCAACTCGTAAAGTTCTACAATGCTAGTAACACCTAGCCTCTCCATGCTGCGTCGAGACCTCGTCATAGTTTTGTTGAATTTAAGATCCGGATCAATCATTGTGCCGTATTCACCATCGGTTCCGTCAATCATAAGGCAGTGCTTTCGGGAACCACTACCGAAAACAGCAATAATTACCGCCTTGGCTGACAATGCTAAGCCCATCAAGTCTTTTGAGCGAAGTTGCTTAATACTAACCGTCTTGATCTTGTTCCGCAAAAGTTTGATCACTTCAGGAAGAGTAATCTCATGATCGGGGAACGTCTTTTTCACTCGGCTCTTACCAAGTGGACTTAGCATTTTGTTGGAAGCAAGGAGAAGAGACTGCTTAAAGCAATTGGCTTCCTCAATCTGAGAATCACTTGAACTAGCTTCATCATTATCACGGCTGCCTGCTGGGACTGTAATTGCAGTTCCTGGAGGATTCACCAAGAGATTGGTGATTAAATCCATGATTCCTTGTAGTGATACAAAGTCTTTAAGTTTCGTCGGGTCAGTCGACACATACTCTTCCTCTCCCACAAAACAAAGCTCCAACATATCGTTGTTGGCTCGGCTTATACGGACAGATTTTGCAGATTTAGTAGAGTTATCTGCAGTGACCAGCTCGCCTGATGACTTGAAAAGAAAGTTGCAAATGAAGTCGTTCGCATTCTGAGGTTTGTGGCCAATCGTTTCTAACAAACTATGAAGCTTGGTAATGAGGAAACGCATTGTTTTCTGCACACATACGTCAGAGCAATCAACGTCGTCTAGATCTTTCCCCATGTGCTGCAAGATACGATCGGTGTCAAATACAGAGATCTTCTCGGGAGCATCAAGATATCGTGAATTGTGTAGTAAATCAACGATCAATGTTAGCAATAGCTTGATAGTTATGGGGTCTAATGATTCTGCTTCAGTGAAGTTAATCCGGTTGATAAGCCTCTTTGACACTCGATGGAGCAACCCAGTGCCGTCACCAAAGAGACCGTGGTTAGCGAGTACCGCATGAGCCGTCATGCTGTCAAAATATGTATCAGGCATAGCAAGGTGGGTAGAGGAAGGATGATTGACGGGGTATATCTTCACAAAGCTGATGCTTTTGGACACATCTTCACTGTGACCAACGGCCTTTAAGAAACGATTCTTATTCTCCGTGATGCCAGCGCGGAATTCACGAATGCCAGAGTCCAGCTGCTGCTTCAAATGCTCACGAGCTTGGTTAGCTCTGTTAGCCTTCTCCTCCTTGTCATCCTCACAGTCGTTTTCACTTGGCGTAAGCTGGAGGAAATGAGCGTTGAGGATGTTAGATACATGATCTTCCCTCCTAGGATGAATTGATGGATCCCAACATGCATGTTGCACATTGTTATCGCCATCTGAAAAGGTGTAGTCAATACGACCTTTAGGCCTACGACTGAGATAAGCAGGAGGGATATTGAAGATGCAACCTCCATTCTGTTTACTGTTGATTGGCAACAAAGAATTCTCTTTATCACACACAAGGCATAGCACATCACTCTCAACTCCTTTCATTCCAGCCCACTCATAACCAACAGCATCGAATGAGTATATTTCATCCATGCCTTGATCTTCGTTGTAGTATCCTACCAACGTAGTAGGGACAAAACCTTGAGAGACAATGAAAGTAACAACGACAGGTGTATTGTCTTCCTTGAAAACAGTAAGGAATAATCCAGCGGTAGGATGTGCTTGGCGTAAAGAAGCAAGAGCCGGAGTAAGATGAGTAAAGTCCAAAGAGAGGCTTGATTGTGACAAGGGCTTAAGAAGGTCACCAATTGAAATGGTGCCTAAGATGCTTGCACTTTGAGCTTTCTCGAGAGAACGTTTACCGCAATCCCATGACAGGACGGATGGTCGCTCACTTGAGATGGAAGTAGATATCGCCTTGGCATTGGATGTCCCATCTTTTGATTCCTCCTCCTCCTCAGGTTCCAGAGGATCAACATTCTCAAACTCAACAGGCTCGTCCTCATCAGCAGCCTTACCATCTTTTAGATTCTTGGTAGATGGCAGGGGAGCTGGAGGTGGCCCCTCTTTGGCTTCATCCTCTTCAGAATCTTCAAAAGGATCATCAGCAGCTCCAAAGTCAGCAGTATCATCAGCTCTTTTAAGTTCAACAGGATCGTCCTCACCGGCAGTATTATCAATGGGTACCTTCGGATCTTCTCCGGGAGTGGTGGGGGTGTCATTCGCCTTGGGCGTTGAAGTAGGTGTAGGAGCAACTTTTCCCACAACAGGGAGTTTGTCATCAGCATCACTGCTAGACTTGGCTGAACCGCCTGTTGATTGGAGGTCCGAAATGAGTGAGAAGTGGGAGAGAGGAGTTGTGAGCACGTGTCATGTCATCTTACACACAACAGTTCCAAACAAGACGAGTGTTACAATATCTTACCTCCTTTTCCATTACCACCTGCACTGCCCCCACTCTTTTCACATTTGTCAAGTGATTCACCATCCTTCACATCATTGATCTTTGGAGGTACCGGAGTAGATGGATTAGTAGACTTGAGAGGTGGTCCAACCTCTTGTTGAAGTGGATGATGTTCAGCAGGATCATCATCAGCTCTTCCAAGTGAAGTAGGATCTTCCCCATTGGCAGCAACATTACCACTGGGTACCTTGGGATCTTCTTCAGGATTGGGGATATCAGGCTCTTCGCCATCAAGAGTCTTGGACTTGGTAGACCGGCCACGTCCTGCAAAAGGTACAAACTCCACTGACCGCTTGATCTGGCTTCCGAACAAGAAACTCTTTGTATTGTGTTTCTTCCGTTTGCTCGTGCTCATCTTCATGTTTTCACCGTCAGTATCATTACTAGACACGGGTTGATACTTCCTCTTGTATCTTTTAGTAGAAGCTTGCTGTTTTGCGTTGATATGCTCGTTTTCGGCGTTGCTAGCATTTGGTGTGGGTACTTTTTGAGACTTGGGCTTGGAAGACGGCTCATTGTAAGGAGAAATGATATCAACAGTGTTAGCTTGGACAGGAGGGTGTACATCATCTCCTACTGCATCTTTATCATTCATCTCAACATTGGTATTGTTTGTAGAGGTAACTTGCACGAGAGGTTGTACATTGGCAGTCTCTTTAATACTTAGTAAGGGAGTCTCATCACCATCTTCTTCTTCATCCTTCCCATCATCACTGGTAACTCTGACAACGAGGTATGTCTTCAAAGAACAGTTGTTCATTTGTTGTTCACAGAATGCCAATTGATTCTCTGATAACTTGCTAATCTCATTATCAGCATCCTCCTTTTTCAACATGCCTCGTAGGCCGAGTAACAGCTTGCAATCATCCAATTCCTTCTCAGATAATTTGATACCAGTTGATTTGGCGGTAGTATCGGTAGCGGCGGCGGAGTTATCAGATCGATCCTTGGCAGTAGCCAAGTCAACGACGTTCTTTTCTTCTTCTTCAATTTTAAGTTCGGCAGTTGCTCCTTGCCCTTGGGTATTATCCTCAGAAAAAGCTTTGGGTAATGAAGGTAATAAATTGGCAGTCTCTTTCACTGATGACCGACGACGGGGGTCTGTCAGAGACTTCTTGTTGAACCAATTGTGTACAATCTCATGGTCTGCACATGAAGCAGTAAATGTTTCCAGCATCTGAGCTGTGGGCCCTGATGAGTGCCAAACGCCTAAACAACAACGCCTGTATTGCTCTTCTAGATGAGATGGGAGCTTGTCTACTTTGTTTGTTTCGAGGAATAGCCTTTTTACATTCGTGGCAGATCTTTCTATCTCTACTTGTTTGTTCCTCTCACTAGCATCTTCGGGGAATTGTAATTCTTCTAATTGGAGAGCCTCCAAATCCCGTTCCCTCAGTTCAAGCCCAATCTCTTTGCCTATCTGGTACGTCTTTTCATTATAATTCATATGCATCTGCTCCTTGGACATACAAAGATGGTTATGTGGATGATCGAACATAATCACAGTACTCTCCACTTCAGACCATGAAATCCTTCCCTTATTGGGAGATTTAGATAACGTTGACTTTAAACACGACCGAGGCAAAAAGGGTTTGGTTGAGTTGTTCATTGGTGCTAAAGCTCCTGCTTCTTCTTGCTGAGCCTGTGGATGGTAGGATAGCTCATTATTCATTTTATTATTGTCATCTGACACTGAATTGACATCATCCTGGCCACCACCGAAGATCTTATTGTTCAAACTACTCATCCTTAATCCTTAATACACTACGTTGATGTCATACTTTTTGTGATGGAGGTCTAGAAGATATATGAGAAGTAGGAGCAAGAAGTTAGAGATGACCCGTGAATTGTAATATTTAATTAATGTATATAATATAATATATTTTAATATAAAGTAATATAATATATCCACTTACCAATAATTCACTAGTAATAATATGCAACGCTTGATGATAGGGGATAGGGACGACGGGGTGCACCACTCTCTTCTTATGTGTGTCCCCACGCTTGATTTTTTCAACTAGTGATTAATTCTCAATCACGAATAATTTTTCAGTTGAGTTTCCTTTCCTTTGCAACCATTCAGCTCACAATTTCAGTTGAAGCTTGATGATAATTAAGACACGTCCTCTTATACACAGGTAAGCATCTTTATGACTAGCATGACGATAAATCTTTCTTATGACAAGCTTGTATTTTGTGTTTCGAAGTTAAGTTTTTGTTAATTAACGCCTGGTTTGGGGTTCCAGGAACTCGATGAATTAATTATGGCATACGATTAATGAGCATCTACCCCCTAAACGGAGGGCCGAAATGGTGCAATATTTAATGAAAAGTCTCAATTGATCTCGAAGGACGTCCCCCTTGGCATATTTACAAGCGAATCATCTTTTTTCATATGTTTATTGAACTGTTGTTATGACATGTAATCAAACCACTAACAACTATTTCCTACTCTTCGCTTCACGTTTCAGGTTGTGATAATTAATACAATACACGGTGGTTAATCCAACGCATCACTACATTGAATATAATTGCCGTGAATCCAATCTCGGTGATTATTAATCTCAAGTGCATGCTCACATCATATGTCACAGCAGCCTGCAGAGCCTCGGTGGAAGCTCAACTGCACCTCAACTACTCATTCCATCGTATGTGATATATTGTCTAAGATTGTCTATTACTACGAATATATTAATCATCTTCTTGACCAACGTAGGAGAAGATTTCTATGTTGTTGAGTGAGTAGATAATTACTGGCCTGCTATTGCAATTGCCGTTTTGTGTTGTCCATCTTTTGATACACCGACGGCTGCCCCTCCGGATCTCATGAGACAGCACTACCGTTATATGATGCTGCACACCGACAATCCCATCTGATATATCAATTATTAGCTCCATCCGCAGCGGCAATGCCCACTCTGCCTTCTTATGTTTATGTGCCGCTCCTATTGGGCGACAGGTATCGTTTATCGTAGGCAGGTGTTTGTTGCTTCTATCTTGCTGATCGACCTTCAAAGCTTTACTCCTCTCATCTCTTGAATTATCATATAATGATAACTACTATTAATGCAAAACAAATTATACTCTCTAGTAGCGGCTCTTTCAACAACTCTTTCTAATGATAGTGGTGTCAATAGGGAGTGGTGGTGTGCATGTGACTGCAATACCTACCCAACCTAATCCTGTGCGCTTTAATGATGCTTGCCGTAGCCACTCGCTCTCATCTACCCGGCAGGATATTGCAAATAAATCATGTGGATTATGTGGTGAGATATTTGGTACTTTTGGTAGGGCTATTATAGGTACATGCAAACATAAGATATGTTCAGACATTTATTCGTCAAAAAGATAAAGAAAGAGGTAGTGGTAGTAATGTTGCTAAAGGAGCATTCCTCCGTGTCCTCTACTGAGCTGTATGTCATCTTGAAGTACCAGAGGTAGTAGACTTATTGAGTAGTGACAGTGATGAAGATGAGGACGATGAGGTAGAAGTGGTATCTTCCCCGCCCAGTAAAACTGAAGAAGGTGTACACGTCAAGAGAGAAGGTTGCAGTAAATAAGTGCCATCGTCAGTACGTCATCGTCAACTGATATTATATCACACCACCAACAGAAAAGAAGATTAAACACGAATCTTCCTCTACTGGTGCTACAGTAACGCCCCCTCAATCATTCAACAATAGCTCAAAATCAGAGGGCACACATCAAGAGTGAACTTGGAAAGGGTGAGATTAATTAACAACGGAGGTGATAAAGTTGTGTATGCAGCCTTGATCCAAATAAAGAACATGATCATGGGTATTTCCCTGGAACTATAGTATCATACAAAACTATAGGTAGTAGTAATTACGGGCCTATTCGAACATATCATATCAAATATGATGATGGAGATGAGTTAGAAGAAATTCAAGATTATTGGATCTTCTCTAAGAAAGATTATGACATCCAAGAAGATGATTCAAAGTCACTTATTGGTATAACACAAAGGTATGATAATGAATCAGAAGACAAGTGGGCATCAATCGTTGGCTGGTACGAGGTTAAGTATGTGAATGGGAAAGAACAGACATTCTCTTTCCTTTCAGATGCTGTGAAAGCATATGATGACCATATCGTGCATACATATGGCAAGCAAACAAAGCGCACACAACATGAATCTGACTCCGACTCTAGTTCAAACGATCATTAACTTGTAAGAATGGTTATTGGCATACCGGCATTGCAAGTTGGCGAGAGCGTATACTAAATAAGTGTTTGGTCGATCAATCTCCACCTGGTCCCACTCGTTTGATCAGGCTTGCTCAAGATGAACCAGAGCCTAATGATACCGGTCAAGAGCGAGGTGATAGAATTGAAAAGGAGAGCAAAGAAAAAGCAAGCTCTGCGGCTAAAGCAAGAGCTTTGGGTCTCAACAACACAAACTTATCGGACAATGAGTTTGCCGAACGGCTTGTGCATTACGATGACTTCTACAGCTCATATACTATCAAGTTTGTCACTTATGACGAGTCGGTGTACAACTTTGTCAAGAGAGGAGAGACGACTGAAGACAAGAATAACAACTCAAGAAAGGAAGGCAAGCCGTGTGCAAAGGCAATCGATTGGTACAATATCATGGACCAGCAAGTGGTTGGTAATGATAAGAATAAGATGAAAAAGAAGAAGAAGAAGAAGAAAAAGAGGTCAACAAGTAGTTGAGTATATTGTTTAGGAATTAAGAAGGGAGTGTTATACTCCATGGATCTACTATTCTACCATTAAGATTAAACGCCCATGATACCCGTGCTGTATTATGTTCCTCATTCGTCTTTGGTACGCCATGACAAAGCCAAGGAGGGAATAGAACAAACTGGCCCTCTTTTGGATGTATTATAATCTCTTCATCGTCATCTCTATATGATTCGTCGTCGATAGCAGTTTGTTTATCCATAATACTATTTGGTCTCTTTAATATAAGTGGAGCACAATTGTTAGGACAGTTGCTATAGTATACGCCAGAAACAACACTTCCTTTGTGAACGTGATATTCATGATAAGCGTTCTTTCCTCTCTGAACCGCTGCCCACATATCTATTGTAAATATGCTATCAGTTTGCAGTTGATTTGCAATTGAAATTGATTTGTTATTGTCAAGTTGTATCAAATATTGTGTAACCGCATCCAATACGTGGATCTCTTCTAATTCTTTCACCTCATCACTAGAGGATATGGAAGGAGTAGAGAGACGAAATCCTCTCGTTCTTTGATACTCGAAGAAGTTATCATTGGCTGTAACCTTTGTAGATCTATCATTATTGTTTGATGAAGATATATTCTCGATATTACCTAACAATACTGATGATGTACGTTGTCGGCGCCTCCTTCTACCTTCAGAAGAAGACGGACGCGCCTCATCGTGATGATTGTTTGTTATGTTAGGTCGACGCTTAGTAGAATCATCATGTTGATTGTTTGATGTTGACGATGATGTGTTGTTAGTATAGGTATCAAATGCCTTAAGGGCAGCATCAGTAAGCGTGTCATTGAAATTCCTATCGACAATTCCACTCTCTAATATATTAGCAGTAAGAATAGGAACAGATCCGCCCCATAGCCGATACATTTGGTAGTTGATGGACATAGTAAGTATTAGTATCGGACCGTAACTAATGCAAAGGATATCGTAACAATCTTTTTTGTCATGATCATTTTTTTTTGTAGTTTGGAGAGAGAGAAGATGATGGGTTGCTATCACGCTGCCGCTGTCGTCAATCGTCGATGTACAAAGTCCAATAGACGACTACCGCATCTATTAATAGCAATATCATGTTTTCATTCTTCTTCTACAACCACAACTGGTCTCAAGATAGCTTTACTCACTGGCTCAACAAGAACTAGCTCTCCCCCCACTGTTCTCCACCCTCGTGTCAATACCTATATACACAACATATTACAAGAGCGTGGCCATACAGTCCATCGTATAGATCCAGATACTTTTCCATTATTAGAGAAACCTTATTTTGCATACCCTCCGGGTAAAGCCCCAGAGTATCTACAATCAACAAATGATATATTGTTGTCCTGTGATGGATTTGTTTGTGTCACGCCAGAGTACAATCATTCACCATCTCCAGCATTATTGAATACATTGAATCACTTTGGTTCATCTACCTTTTCTTTCAAGCCTAGTGCTATTGGTAAGTTGTGTGAAGCTGTACTCTATATATGAATTTCGTTGTTCGTTTTTAATTTGAACATATCATGTGTATCTTTTTGGAATCATATCATATTATGTTATGCTCACATATTCTTCTTCCACTCTATTACATCTTTGCAGTAACATACTCAGCAGGACAATGGGGTGGTACCAGAGCAGGAGTAGCACTACGAACAACTCTAAGTGAATTAGGATGTCTACCAGTCTCGGCGATGATACACATCCCAAAGGCACAGCAAGTACTAGATCGAAATGGTAACATAGACACAACAAAAGACAATAATAATGATACTAATGAACAATGGAAAAAGTATTGTGGTAGATGTTTTTCACAATTAGAATGGTGGGCTGAAGCTGCAAAGAATCATAGAGAGGTAATAGATCCATTTGATGAAAGTCCAGTCTTTGTCAAAGATCCAGAACAAAGGAATGCTCCTTGAATCGATAATGAGTGATACATTGAGAGAAGAGGACAGAATATACATTATACAATGAAACATATTTGCTTATTGTGATTAGTCGAAATGCTCATTGTTTGAACTTCCAATATATCTAACACATATAGAATCAAACAGAGGGGACAAGCAAGCATAAAACAGAAGGATACCTCATTTCAACTGATGATGAAGTGGTGATGAGGAATCAGTAGTCATCTAATCAATTAGAGAGGCGATATGAAACTCAAATCTATAAACATACTGTATCATAATCGGGTTTGTCATACATAATTCATATCGTATCGTATGTATGTACAAGTAGCAAGAAGAGAATCTCATTCCACTTGTAGTCAAATGGTGATGTGTTTCCTTCGCAGTATCTTCCAACAAAAATTGAAGAAGAGAACAATGGCGTCCTAACTACTACGATACTAAACGCCTTATCTACAGCTGTATATCATGAAATATGTCATTGTTCAGGCAACAAATACGACGGCGTAGTAGTCTCTCCATAAATACTTAACTTCGTCCAGAGCTGAACAATCAGTTCATTTTTTTATACTCATAGTTCAAAGTTGTCGTCTCCAAGTTAGTTCCTTAACAACTACAATGGATGCAGACAGAGTACGATCATATCTACAAGTGGCATGTGCAGGATTAGGTTTCGATATAGGAGAGGTATGGTGGATGAGTAATGATAGTGGTACTAGTACTGTTGCTGCTATTGGTAAGTTATATCAATGTTTGTTTATGTTGTGTGGTGTGTGTAAAAATGATACGCCTTCTCCTATTCTTTCCACTCACTCTGTACATCTATCCTCTTGTCATATATATTGCCTATCATATTCTCTGAGTATAGAAGACAATCGTAGCGATTCAACTGATACCAATTCCACCACCAACAATAATAATACTAATAATAAACCCAGAAAACGATTTTTACAACTATACACATCTAAAGCATATTGCAATCAGCGTTCTAAATTGGTACAGCCACATGATACAGACGACAAAGATGAGAATGATGAAGATTCCAAGCCATCTTCATCAACACAACTAGCAGTGCGTCAATCAAATCCAAGTGACGAAGCAGAACATGTACTATCACCACGTATAGTCGAGGCAGTTACACATACCACACAGGTAGTTTGGGCAAATGCAAACTCCACCACTTCCTCCACCACCACCAACAATAACAACAATAACAATGGACTACTAGGACGATCCGACATCAAGCTACAAACAGCAATAGGAATGCCAGTGGGTGTCGATCAAGCAGGTAATGTATGGGTAGTGGTAATGTTTTCACCGAATAATGTACAATCAACTACAGATGCTATTGACTACTTGCAGTATATTAGCAAAAGTGCTGGTAGTAGTAGTATACCGTGCTTATTACCTGTTGTTGGCAACCCTCAACATATGACTCGTGATAGTGGGGGTAGAAAGATGATATGCAATGGCAAATCAGAAGACGACAACAACAGCAACAACGCCAACAGCAATAACAATCAGCAACTCTCTCTAGTATCAATCAAACCAAAGTCCAACATACCACAATCACATACACAAACTTTAGGCGATGGTGTAACAGCTAAATTTTGTTCCTTCAATATTAATGATGATGATGATGATGAACAGCTTAATGGAACAGCGAATGTTGAGACTGGATTGAATAGTGATGGTAGAAGACCGTCGGAAGTTGACCCTTCATCATTGAGGAATGCACCGAAGGATGATTGGGGTATACCAATATTACCTGAAAACTCTAACTCCAACCATAACACCTTTTCGTCATGTAATCAGCAACAACCAAGTCACCAACAACAACAGCAGCAGCAAAGTCAATTAGATGCAATTGATTCAGCAATAACAGATGCATTCGATGAGGCGTCGTATGGTGTTTGGAGTACTATTATGAACTCTCCTGCAGCTAATGGTAGTGGTAGTAGTGAAAAGCAACAACAGCAGCAAATTACTACAACATCAACAACTATATCTAACAATGAATCACAAATGGCAACTACTAATGAATCGCAAATGGAACACACTAAGAAGATGAATGTAATACAAGAACGATTAGAAGAATTCGCTACCGCATTCTTGGGTATGAGTGTATTTGATGTTGCCGATGCTTGGGTTGTAAAATCTTCTCCAGCTTCATCAATGAGTGACAACAATGGAGAGTCAATGAATAATAGTAATAGTGAGGAACAAATATTAAAATGTCTATTCACAGTAGCAGCAACAAATACCAATCCAAATATTAACACATTACGACAAGTTAGTTCCTCAACTACAATAAACATTGGTAACGGAGCTGTAGGTAAGGCATACAGTTCCGGATATCCCGTCTGGAGTTCTGTCAAGGAATTAATATATGATACACATCGTCAAGTAACATTGAATGATTGTAAAATTGAAACGGCATTTGCAATACCAATCTTTTCATCAACTGGAAATCATATTAACAATGTTGATACAATAAATCCATCATGTATATTAAGCTGTTATTCACTCCTCCCAGCTGAATCAGTACCATTCGTAATTAACTTTGTACAAAAGGCAGTACGACTACTATGGAGTGGATTAGATAATGCAAATATCACGCCTCATGAAAGTGTGGGAAAGGAGTTATGGACAAATGTGAATCCAAGTGATTTGGGTGAAATGGCTGCCGATGTTGAAATGCAGAAGGAATTTATTGGTAAGAAACGACCGAGAGGGTTGAGTTTCCAAGATGTTGATAGGGAGAAGAATGAACGTCATATTGAGGAACTTACTAATAGTTCGTCAGTAATGATGACACAAGCAGGGCCTGCTGATATTGGACAGATATTGCCAAGTCTAGCTCCGTCACCACTACCGATTGAACAATCGATGGACTTACCAACAATTGATGCTCCACCACCAGACTTAGGCAAGGGATTGGCACCGGCTCCTCTATTTCCTAATACTGTACAAGATCGATCACCTAACGCACAGGAGTTTGTATTACTACATTCAGGAGGAGGAAATGCCAATGGTGGACATTGGGCTGTCCAGCAGGCTGTACAAAGTGTTGCTCAATTGTGGGATAATGCCAATAATGCCATGATGGGATCAACCACGGGCGGCAATAATGTAAACCAACAGCTACCGCCACCACAATATCAACAGGAACAACTGCAGCAATCGCAATCACAACAGTATGAAATGGCATATGTCAATTATGGCACTACTAACAGTGCAACGGTAGCCGCTCAACTTGTCCAAGAACAAATTACTGATCCCATGAGTCAACAACATCAGCAACAGCAGCATCAGAATCCTATACCTATGCCACAACAACCTCAAGTGACAGCTGCATATCCACCTCACGGAGTACACGCGGATAATCCTGCTACAATCCAAGCCAACTTGTTGGAATTCAATGCCATGGCTGCAATGGCACAAATGAATAATAATGCCAACCAACATGTTGGGGCACCTCTTGCTGCGGCTCCTCAAATGATAGCGGCGATGAATCAAAACATTATGAATGGTAGTTCCCAAATAAATCAACAACTACCAATGGTTGGTACAAATCATAATAGTAGTACGAGTGTCGACGAGATGATATCGGCAATGATAGCTGATTCAGAAGGACCATCAGCAGTGACAGGTTTACAACAGTGCTATCCAGCAACAGCTCCATCTACTCAACCAGTTACTTCAAAATCGACTACGGGCTCAAAACCATGCCGTATCGAAGGATGTACTGACACATCCTTACCCAGACGACCATACTGTGCCAAACATTGTGGCACGCGGCTATGTGAAAAGCCTGGTTGCACTAAATGTGCTCAGGGAGCTACCCGATTTTGTATATCACACGGAGGGGGAAGACGATGCACATTCCCCGGTTGTGATAAGGGCGCACGAGACAAGTATTTCTGCGCCGCTCACGGAGGTGGTAAACGGTGTAAGAATCCAGGATGTAATAAGTCGGCAGTTGGCGGTTCCAACTTTTGTACAGGACATGGCGGAGGGAGGAGATGTCAAGTGCCTGGATGTGACAAGTCTGCTCAATCTTCGACCAAGTTCTGTGTCAAGCATGGTGGTGGGAAGAAGTGTCAACATCCTGGTTGCACGAAGGTATCTCGTGGAAGAACTTTATATTGTGCTGCGGTAAGAATCTGTGTCATGTTTCGTTTCTGCTATATTAAGTCTCATTTTTGAGTGTGTTTGCTACGATGCATAATCTCTAATCATACTCTCTAATTATGCAAATTCAATCAATTTCAGCATGGAGGAGGTGTCAGGTGTAAACTAGAAGGATGTAGTCGGGTAGCAATAGGGAAAGCACAGCTATGTCGAGCACACGGCGGTGGTGCGACTCGTTTCAATGCCAATGGGGCTGCAATTTAGAGCGGCAACAATGTACATAGAATTAGAACAGAGGCTGATCTAGACGACAGGCCTTCCTCAAATGCATATAGTCTTAGGTTGCAGCTATAAGCTGTTATTGTAAATAACTTTTATACATACTAGCGAATCTAATTAGTACGAAAGAGAGAACGAAAAGTAGAATGTCTAAAAGGTGCATAAGATGTGTACTAGTGCACAAATGAACTTGAGGTATCCTAGTCGAATAGCTTTTGCTTACCAATATCTAACTTATATCTCATACTTGCCTATTTTAAACTAAATCATAAGTCTATCTTGTACATTCATAGAGATATATAGTAGAGATATAGAGGAGACAACAAATGATTTACATATTGATGTTTGGACAAAATACCGTTGCTCGCCAAATTGGCCTAGTGCCTTTGGAAAAGTTGTGCAGTAGTTGATTGGAGGTGTTGCATCTGGCCTCTTATTCCACCTACTGAAAAGAAGTTGTGGTTGGTATAGTTATCCGTGGTATAGTGTTGCATCTGGTCTCTTATTCTTCTTTTATAAAGTAGGTGGCATCGGTAGATATCCTAATATTATACGCAAACAAAAAATGATTTCCCGTCATATCTTTTACTTCATTGCAATGGCCTCAATAACTTGTCATGCAAAGCAACCTACAGATTGCAGTGAACTCTTCTCCCCGAAAAACTTTACATCTCCTCCTTCGGGTCTATTTAGTTTCTGTCCAGGCATTACTATTGTAATCAATACAGATGGCCCAGCACAGTTGATACCTAACACAGGACCTGGTTTTAATTATGCGTTTTGGGTTGATGGAATGAGAGATGAAACAATTCAGTGTTTTCCAAAAAGGGGTTACAAGTTTACAAAAGAAGTATCAGATGATGGTATTGAAACGATATCATCCAGTGGTCATTATGCGAAGATCTTCCTTGGGCCTAATGAAACGACGGGGGTAAACTTTTTTGACGATCGGTATGTCTTTTCGGATCCTAATCCAAACAACATCTCGGCACCTGGTTTATATTATATGGATGGCGGTAGCTACAGTTACATAAAAACACCCGATAATGATGGTTCAGGATTTAGTACAATTGATTATACAAGAATTGTTGGCAATTTTATAGATTTATGTGCCAAATTTAAGGTTTTAATTGATGGTAGTAATGATGACGAGGATACATCATGTGTTATACTTGACAGGAAGGAATGCAAGAGAAACAACAATTGTAAGTGGGCAGGGGGTAAAGGATGTATTTCCATGCCATGGAATTGACGGAACAGCTGTCAATTCGAGATACTATTATAGGCTGGGATAACGAGTATGGGCTGCACTCTAGAGCGGTTTTGTATATAGAATTCAAGAGATTCAGAAATTACGAGTCCTCCTCAATTGCACATAGTCTTAGGCTACAGCCATAAGCTGTATTGTGAATAACTTTTATATGACTAGAGAACATGAACTATAAAAAAAAGTGTAGAGATAAAAAGATACACAAGATGTGTACAAATGAACGACTTGAGGTATCCTGGCCTCCCTCATGAATAATTGATCTCAAATTGTCTGAACTGCATCATAATGTATGCTTGCATGCAACTAAGACAGTAGAGAGGATGTAAATAGTATGCCTACAGAGATCAATTAGCCTACGTCAACAAAAGTGCCAATCCAAAAACCCGCGACTAGTGAAAGACCGAGGATACCAAGGATACCTAAGAAGGGTAGGATTTCGATGGGGTATTCATTGCAAATGGAATTGCTTGCAATCCCGTAATAAGAGGAGTAGTGCACGACAGAACCCCAGCCGTGAACCCTTACCAATGATCTCACAATCATATCTTTCGAAATCGGAGCTCTATTGCTATCATTTGATATGCTCATAATTTCAGAAGTAAATCGATAACACATCGATAGCATTTATCAACTACAAATAAAACACAATTAGACATAACATACATTGATAGCATTTATCAGAAACAAATACAACAAACCAAAACAATAAACAAAACAACCGAGTATACAATATAACAAACAGAATCATGACAGAAAATAGAACGATGACAGATGCCACTACAAAGATTCTTGAGAGGAGTCTAACAATTGCTCGAGATAATGGGCATGCAACCGCTGAACCAATCCATCTAGCCAATGCTCTTTTCGCGGCAGAAGATGGTATTGGAGCGCGTACAATTGTTAAGATTGATGCATCCAAGATGGGTGGTATGAGTCAAAACATTGTTGATGTGCGTCAAGTACGTCAAGCGATTCAGCGTGCTATATTAAAGAAACCTACACAATCACCACCACCACATGAGGCTAGTATTGGATCTTCTTTGCAAAAAGTTATCCAAAGGGCAATGAGCTCTGCCAAAGCAAATGGGGATTCTCTTGTTGCATTAGATCACCTATTAATTGCAATATACGATGACAAGATTACAAAGGATGCATTAGAAGGAGCTGGATTAACAAAGAAGTTGGCTGTTACAGCAACTGAGGAGATACGAGGTGGGAGGAAGGTGACTTCTACCTCTGCCGAAGAAACCTACGAGGCATTGGAAAAATATGGAGTGGACCTTGTCAAAGCAGCAGAAGAGGGTAAATTGGATCCTGTCATAGGCAGGGATGATGAGATTAGAAGGATCATACAAGTGCTATGTAGAAGGACAAAGAATAATCCCTGTCTTGTTGGTGAACCTGGAGTAGGGAAGACTGCCGTAGTCGAGGGACTAGCACGTCGTATCTTGGAAGGAGATATTCCTGAGACATTAAAGGGATGCCAACTTCGTACTCTAGACATGGGAGCTTTAGTTGCAGGCGCCAAGTATAGAGGAGAGTTTGAGGAGAGACTCCGAGCTGTCTTGGCCGAATGTAAAGAAGCCGATGGAAAAATCATACTTTTCTGCGACGAGGTGCATCTTATCCTTGGTGCTGGAAAGAGTGATGGTGCTATGGATGCTGCCAATTTACTAAAGCCCATGCTAGCCAGGGGAGAACTTAAATTGATTGGAGCCACAACATTAGACGAGTATCGACAACACATTGAAAAGGATCCAGCCTTTGAGCGTCGTTTTCAGAAAGTCATCGTAAACGAGCCTACAGTCGAGGCTACCATTAGTATTCTCCGTGGTCTAACCGACAGATATGAGGCTCATCATGGTGTACGAATCTCTGACGCAGCAATCATTACGGCAGCAACGCTTAGTGATCGATATATTACGGATAGATTCCTTCCAGATAAGGTAAGTGTTTGTGGCTTTGAAGTGCATATCATGTGCACATCATGTGTTCATTTGCAACAAATAATTGTCTGACACACATCATATTCACTAACCGCTCTCTCATATTATATAGGCAATTGACTTGATTGACGAAGCTGCAGCCACAAGACGTGTTCAGTTAGACAGTCGACCTGAGAAGATTGATGTGCTTGAACGGCGTATCATGCAGCTAGAGATTGAATCTACTGCACTTGGTAGAGAGAAGGATAAGGCATCAAAGAAGAGACTAAAGGAAGTCAAAGATGAAATAGCTAATCTTAAAGAAGAGCTGGAGCCCCTCTTACAGAAGTGGGAAGCAGATCGAGGCCGTGCTGAAGAACTCCGAACTGCCCAGGAGAAATTGCAAGGCTACGAAGCCAAGGCCGCCGCAGCTGAACGAATGGGCGACTATGAGAAGGCTGCTGACTTGAAGTACGGGGCTATTCCAGATTTGAAAACTCATATTGCCAAGATTATCAAGGAAGAAGAACAGAGGAAAGCAAGCATGGTGGATAACTTGGATGATGATTCAATAATAGCCGACGAGTCATCACTTGCTCTTGAGGTGGTATTGCCAAAGCACATTACGGATATTATCTCAAGATGGACTGGAATTCCTGCCACCAAACTCAGTCAGACAGAACGTGAACGCCTTTTGTTGCTCGGAGATCGGCTCAAGGACCGTGTCGTTGGACAAGATGGAGCTGTATCCAATGTTGTTGATTGTATCCTCAGATCAAAAGCTGGACTTGCACGCTCGAATCAACCAGACGGAAGCTTCCTCTTCTTAGGACCTACTGGCGTGGGTAAAACAGAGTTAGCCAAGGCATTATTTAGTGAGCTTTACGACGGTGATGAAAGGCATATCGTGAGGATTGATATGAGTGAATATACTGAAGAGCATAGCACTTCTCGACTAATAGGTGCTCCGCCTGGGTATGTCGGCCACGATGAAGGTGGTCAGCTTACCGAGGCCGTGAGGCGCAAACCCTACACTGTGGTTCTGTTTGATGAGATCGAAAAGGCACACAAGAAGGTTCTCACTCTCTTGTTACAAGTATTAGATGAAGGACGATTGACTGATAGTAAGGGACGTACCGTGGACTTTACAAACACAGTCATCATCATGACATCAAACATTGGAGCCTCACATCTACTCAGTTGTGACTCTTCATCACCGGAACACTCTCGAGAGGCAGCAAGGGAGCATGTAATGTCAGCTGTACGATCACACTTTAGTCCAGAGTTTCTCAATAGATTGAGTGGTATCATCATGTTCAACTCACTCGGAGCTTCTCAATTGGAAAAGATTTGCCAAAAGGCAATGGTCAATGTCAAGAAGAGACTGGCTGGCCAAGGTATTCGTGTGGTACTTGAGAAGAGTGGGACAGAGGCTATACTTAATGCTAGCTACGATCGGGAATATGGGGCTCGGCCTGTCGAAAGGTACCTTGAACAGACGGTAGTCACAAAACTATCAAAGATGCTCATTGGTGGTGAATTGTCTTCGGGATATACCGTCTTCATTGAAGGAGTACCCCGCCAATCATCGGATGATGACTCATTTGACATGGTAGAAGAACCCGAGAAGAAACGGGCCAAGACTTTGACTTATCGTGTTGAACCTTTTCCGGCTGATATGGCATTGAATAGGGATGGGGAGCTAGTTTCTGAAACTGCAATGGAAACATAGATTGACGGGGAGTAGATTTAGGATTAGGATTTGAAAGTTATTATGAATGAAGATGGATTGAAATCAATATAGTAATTAACCGAAATAGTATAAAATGTTTGACAAATCAATTCTTATTCTTTATCTTATGTATATACATGGTACTAACAGGGATCAGGCCTAGACATTAAGTATTGCCCTAGCCAATTATCGTCTTATGATACTTCTTGTGCTTCTTCCATCGAGCTTTCTGTGAGGGTCAGGCATCAGACAGTTCGAGAAGGAATGAGTTAGTGCGTCATGGTCGTGTAAAGTGCAAGACGGGCCATAGTACAAGACAGGTAATATCAAATTTGATCAACAACACTTACTTGACATGTGGCATCACAATATCTTTCCTTACGACAAGGACATGCTTTAGGTGCATTCGGACTCTGACAAAAGCTGCACCGAGTATCATACTCTCTCAAGACACATGATACCTTCTCTTGTACTCTGGATCTGTAGATATTTCCACTAGCAGCAACTAACTCTGATATATCTAATGCGTCTCCTCCGTGTCCTTGGTATGTATGACTTGCACCTCTTTCACATAAAATTTGTACACAATCTATCTGCCCAGTTGATACGGCGTGGTGTAATGCTGGAAGATGCACGTTATCACAGATTATGATGATGAAAGAGAGGAGATTATAACATATGTTAGTACAAATTTCTTGCAAGGACTATCAATAAAGGCAAACTAAGTTCAAAGAAGCAGTCAAGTCGTCGAGATTTTATATTGAACACACGAATACATATCATAAAACAATACTAACGCGGACTTTCCAGTACCTCTCACCCTACTTTTATCAACCCGGTCAATCTCTGCCCCTTTATCTAGCAGGAGTATAATCGAATCGTCCTGACCTTCACGAGCTGCTTGGTGTAGTGGAGTCAATGAATCACAATTACCACTGGAGTTCTGAACATCCAACCACCAACTTTCCGCATCAGGTGCCTGAGCACCCTCGACAGACGCTCCACAGTCATCAATGAGTAATGTACATGCCACAATCAAACCTCTCTGTGCACATTTCGTTAATAACATTCTACATTCGACAAATTCTCTAATATGAGCTGTATCCCTTACTGCCACTATCTCCTTTACCTTGGTCACATCTTCTCTTAGTACTGCTCTTTCAAGATTCGTCCTCCATCCTAGGAGTTCAGTGGGTCTCCAACTATCCTGATTTCTAGGCGGCCGAATATACCAATTTGCCGGAATACCTGAATCACTGGGAGGTCTCCAACCTCGGAGAGGCAAAGGTCTTTCATCCACGTAAGGGTCTGATAGAGCGTTACCTTGAGCCAATAATCCCTCGGCAAGTCCAGCTCGACCACCAAAGGCCATTGATTCGGGTGTATGCGTACTGAGGCTATCATTCATAGCAGAATTATGTAATTCAATTGATTGTATAAGTGCTCTTTCCGCTACATCACATTCATATATCCCCATCTTTCTAAGGTCGGGTTCCATCATCGCCATTTCTCCACGAGTTTGGAAAAGTACCTTCCTTGGTTTAGATCGACTAAAATTAATACCAGGCATTGATACATTCATACCAGCAGTGAGGCCAGGATTTAAACAAGCTTTAGCAAGAGTACCAAGAAGAATTCGTGGTCGGGCATAAAATGAATCATTAGACGTGTCAAGCATACCGGACATTGCCAAATTTACTCCGAACCCATCACTTTCAGGTAACACGGCACCGTTACTACCATTTTCCTTTGTAACTTGATGTACAAAACAAGTAAATGATGTACCCTCATGTTCTGGCTCAACAAGTGTATGTAACAGCCATATATCAGAAGATAATGATCGTCCTCCAAACCTTTCAGCCACTGGTAATTCCTTAATTTGAGACATTGTTTCTTGTGTTACAGGTAACGGTGCAACAAACGACGCAAACGCCCCCTCCCCTGGAAGTGAATTATTATCTCTATCTGTTTGCATTAATGATACCATTGCTGCTTGCATACTATTGTATTAATGCAAAGGATATGTATTATTAAGTTAGTAAGTAGATGTAATTGCAGGTGTGCATATGATGTGAAATAAATCGTATACTTACCCCGCCATCGTATCCGCCGTGGATCGAATGAAATCATCACCCATTGTTGCTACTCTTATATACTCTTTTACAATTATATCAGTGATACCGCCGCCATAATACAATACAATATTCTCTGCAAAGATAGCAAATCAAGGGGAGTGATCAAAGATACGATGAGGTATCCTCTCTCCCAAAAAAATGACAATGCAGTGAACAAACGATTAGAAGTGATGACGACGTGGCCAATAGCTTGCCATCTCACTGCCCGCATATATAAACAATCCATTATAGTACCATAGATAAGTGTTGGTAGTAGCTGGTATCACGCAATTGCAACAACGTGGCCATAGCCGAGCGCAAAAACTCACAAGAGATAATTGTAGCTGTCAAGTGGAGTGTTGGTAATAATTATAATTGGTATCTAAACTGTTCAATATCTAGTATCATCAATCTATCAAGATGCGTTCCTCTTCCTCACAAACAACTACAATTGTAGCTTCGACTGTGGTAATATCCACTGCACTACTTCTACTAAACAAACGACGAGTTGCCAAGAAGAAACAAAGAGCACAACTAGTGGACATACAATCTGCATCGGATGCAAATAAAATTGATCAAGTTGCATATATTCGTATACGTACTTCCAATCTTGATAAATCTGTAAAGTTCTACACAGATCTTGGTTTAGTGCATGCTTCGGATGATACTACAAGCAATGAAAAGTATGCACTATTAAAGTCACCCAAACAGCTTCCTGGTCAACCATTGCTCCTATTAGAATATGATCCAACTCGAGAAGTACGCACCGCAACTGCTTCTGATGTTGGATATGCAAGAATATGTTTACTAGTGAAAGATGTACATGCTACAGAAAAGCAAATGAAGTCACTAGGTCATGACGCAATATCTCCAGCGATCACAGATCGTCCCGGCTCACCGGATGAAAAGACTGGTAAAAATACTAATGCGCCGGTAACTATTATAGCATACAGAGATTGTGATTATAACATGGTTGAATTGGTTAGTTTGACAGGGATGATGTATGCTGCGGTATCTACTTTCAACAAATTAAACTTGCTTGACTTCCCTGCTTGGGTTCATGTCAATATCAATACAACATCCTTTGAAAAGACATATGAGGCATATAATCGTGGTTTTGGCTTTGTGACTGATGTAGATTATGGACGAGTTGTGAATACATTATATCAGGCACTGAAAATACCAGATCCGGGTATAGCAAAGAATGTACAACTAATCAAATTGCCCAAGACCAACTTTAGTGTTGATCTTATCGAATGGGAAGATCCTCAAACAACAAAAGCAGATGGTCTAGGTAGCTCATTAGATATGGCAATTACAGTGAATGATGTTGCTCAAAAGATTGATGAGTTGTTAACTTCCAATTACGAAAGTAGTAATGGTTGGTGTCTGGCATCAGCTCCAAAAGTTATCGACTTACCCAGCCCGCTGGGAAGGGCTATCCATGCATCTATCTCAGATGAAGATGGCACTGAAGTATCTCTAGTTTCGTTTGGTGGTAATTTGTTTGATGCCAAGTTAATCAAGTCTGTCGGCGGTGGAGCATCGATTCAACCTTCTTTGAATAAAGTTGTGTTGATTACTGGGTGTGACAGTGGTTTCGGTAAAAGTACTGCTTGTCAACTTGCAGGCATGGGCTTTACGGTCGTTGCTGCCTGTTACACAGCCGCTGGGGCTCAGTTTTTGAATGGTATAGCTAAAACAGTCATTGCAGATCTAACAACAGAGAAAGGATTGAAGGCTGTGATTGATGTGACTACCAAGGCATGCAATGGTGATGATAAAGAGCTTTGGGGCATAGTGAACAATGCAGGAATGTGCCATCCTGGTCACGTTCTATGGACAAAACCGGATTGGTACAAGAAGGTTATGGCACTCAATTTTCATGCCCCTGTTCGAATTATACATGACCTACTTCCACTACTAAAGGAATCAAAGGGCCGAATTGTTAACGTTACAAGTGTCTGTGGTATCGTTTCCTCACCAAGCAACTCGACTTACTGTAGCTCCAAGTTTGCCCTTGAAGCATTAAGTGATGCTTTGAGGGTTGAGCTGGCTCCGTTTGGTTGTAATGTGATTGTACTAGAGCCAACAACAATGAAGACACCACTAGGCATGGGATGGGGTGATATGTGGAAGAACAACTACGACAAAGCTGATCCTTTACGAATCAGTGATCACCCTGTTGAGTGGTCGGTTGACTATCATCGAACTGTTAGTGATATTTTGAAGAAGAATGGAGAAGATCCATTCATCACAGTGAAGGAGATTGTTAATGCAATGGTGCTGCCTGTACAAAAGACTCGTGTTCTATGTGGCGAGGGTGCTAAGGCGTATCGTGTACTGCAAATGATGCCCGATAAATGGAGAGATGCTATTCTACAAGATCCTACTGGTCGTAAGCTAGGAGACAAACAATAAAAGTATGTGTCAATGTAGATATAACAAGAAATAGTATAGATTGTTGACACATACTGCTCTTCTTCTTGTTCTCTTTAAGGATGGGCGGAGAAAAGAGGTCGCTAGCGGTATCCTATTTCTCTTCCCCCATCACAGAGTTTTCACTTTTCAGCCTGAATGACAACAATGTTATTGATCGATGGTGCACTGATAAAAGAGAAGATGGACTGTTAATATATTATTAAATCCACCAAAGAACAACAATAGAATGCAGAATAATCTAAAGCATTGGATAGACGTAGAATCACGTCAATCTACCACTACCACCAACAACGCACAACAATTCAATCGAGTATCAACCTCACCAACTAACAATACCACCAACACCAGAAATTCAGGTAAAGTACAATGGGAATATGCAACAACACCAAACGAAACAACATCTAAATTTGAACTATTATGGAATAAACGTATAAATGATAATAAAGACAATGATAGTAATGAATGTCAATTTACGTTTTATACTGGCAATGCTACTAATAATAATGGTGTAGGTAATAGAAATTATGGTGCAGGTGCTAATAATAGAAATGGTAGCAGTGGTGGTGTAGTTAATATTAGTTTGGATAATATACGTGCTGCTTTAAATTCAAGTAGTGCGTTACATCAAAAGAATGAATCATTGCCAAATCCACCGCCACCTGAAGATGATAAATCACCACATAGAGCTACTAATAATAATTTTAGCAGTGGTAAACCAATCGCGGCTAAGTCAAATATGACAATGAACAATATTGCTGGCAACAATAATAATGTCGGCAACAATATCAGTAATAATGGAATGAATCCCTACAGTAATAAACCTCCACCACTTTCTTCCAACAATAATCCATACTCTCAAACTTCCAACAATAATTTCAACTCAAACAACAACAGTGGTCCAGCACAACAGCAGCAACAGAAGAAGAAAGTGCCATATAAAACAGCATCCGATATATTAATGACACAAGACCCTACAAATGGTGACTTTGATTATAATGATTTAGATGATGATCAACAACAGCAACAGAAGAAACCAGCTGCAGCTGCTATGAAGTCCAACTCAAATAACTTTGGACAGACAAAGCAAGGAAGATTCGGACCAACACCTCCCGATGATGAATTCAATGAAGAAGATGAATTCAATGATGATGATTTAGATGAATTGGCAGCATTGCCGTTGGATAATATTGTTTCCGAGTCGAATAAGAAGCCTTCTAGAACGCAGTATGATAATGGTGGGTTTAATAATGGAAGTATGAATGGTGGGCAATTTGGGTATGGAAATGGGAATGATCAACAATGGCAAGGAAGTAGGGCACCATTACGTACAATGAATGGTGATGATGAGTATTATGATTCGGGTATGGTGGGAGCTGCTGATGTTGGTGGGTATGGGAATAACAATAATAATGGAAATGGAAGTAGTGGATATGCTGCCGCTGCTGCCAGTTCTTCTTCGTCAGCTTATGGACAGCGTAATTCCTACCCACCTGATAATTACGGCAGTAATAATGCTTCGACATTTGGTGCTAGTTATGATAACAATTTCAATAATAATAATCGACATAGTGCCGGAGGTGGAGGAGCAGCTACATTTGGTGAAAGTTATGATAACACCTTTGGTAACAATCAGTCGAATAGTGGATTTGGTGGCAATTATAATCATGGGGGTGGACCTTCTGATTATAACAATGGAGGAGGATATGATAATAGTTGGGATAATGGAGGGTATAATAACGACTACGGAGGCAACAACAACAACAACAACTTCACGACAGATGGATCAGCACCACTCTGTCCAGGTCATAATAAGCCATGCATGCTCCTAACAGCAACTACTGAATCCAATAACGGTAGACAATTTTACAAATGTAACATGCCTGAGAATGAACAATGTGATTTCTTCCAATGGGTTGATGGTCAAGATAATAATAACACTGGCATGTACAGCACAAGTACTTTTGGTGATGGTGACTTTTATCAAGGTGCCACTGGCGATACCAAAGATTTCTTCGCTGAGGTTCGTACCGTGTTTGGTCATCCAGGCTTCCGACCGGGACAGCAACAAGTGATTCAGAATGCCATGAATGGTAAAGATGTCTTTGTACTAATGCCCACCGGTGGGGGTAAGAGTTTATGTTATCAACTCCCAGCTTGGTGTTGTCCGGGCATATCAGTTGTTATTTCTCCACTATTATCATTAATTGAAGATCAAGTTACATCCATGACAAAGCTCGGTGTTGAAAGTGTCTTCCTGAACTCCAATCAGGCCTGGCAGGGTGAGCAGCAGAATATCATTCAAAGGTTGAATACCGTCCCATCACATGGCGGCATTAAGTTGCTGTACATTACACCCGAAAAACTTACTCATTCTAACATGATCAAGGGCATTTTCAAAACGTTGAGTAACAAGGGTTTGATTAGTCGATTCGTCGTAGACGAAGCACACTGCTTGTCAGATTGGGGACATGACTTCCGTCCTGATTATAACAACCTCAAGATACTACGTCGAGAGTTTCCCCGTGTACCAATCATGGCCTTAACCGCCACGGCTGATGAAAAAGTTGTCAACGACTCCATCCGTGCATTGGGTATGAATAATCCACATCGGTACCGATCATCATTCAACCGTCCTAATTTGCAATACGAAGTTCGTAAGAAGGATAACAAGACGATTGATACCATTGCCGATTATGTAGCCGAACGACGGAATGATTCCGGAGTAATCTATTGTTTAAGTCGTAAGGATTGTGAAACTGTTAGTGAAAAGTTGAATCTAAAGCTACGAGAGAAGGGCTTTCGTGATGTTCATGTTTCATACTATCATGCTGAATTGGACCCACATGTGAAGAATCAACGTCATCGTGATTGGTCGTTGGGTAGGATTAGTGTCCTCTGTGCAACCATTGCCGTGAGTTCTCTTATTATTTTGGCTGTGTATCCATTTTGCTCCTTGTTCGTGTCTTAACCTTTGTCTTCTTCTTTTCAACACAGTTTGGAATGGGTATCGATAAGCCAGATGTTCGATATGTCATGCATTACTCAATGCCCAAGTCAATCACTCACTACTATCAAGAGAGCGGAAGAGCCGGTCGTGACGGTAGTAAGGCAGACTGTATTCTCTTTTATGCCTACAAGGATAAGAAGACTCTGGAAATGATGATTCGAAAGTCTTCTACGGGTAGCTATCAAGCCATGCAGCGAAAGATCGATCAATTGTACACTTGTCTTCGGTATTGTGAAGATAGCTTTGAATGCAGGAGGACACTGCAACTTCAATTCTTTGGCGAAACTTTCTCTTCTAAGAGTTGTAACAAGACGTGTGACAATTGCCGTAATGGTCTTGAAGCTGAGAATCGAAACATGACAGCTGTGGCGAGGGAGGTTCTTGGCCTGTTATCATCATTGCAAGCACAGAAGAATGGTCGAGGCGTCACCCTCGTTTCCCTTGGTGAACTCTGGCGTGGATCGAAGAACAAGCAGCATACAAAGTTTCTCAATACAGATACCCTCGCTGGCTATGGAAATGGATCGAAGTATAGCAAGCATGAGGTTGACAACATTCTACATGCAATGGTATTCGAGGGTGTCCTTGATGAAATCTCAGAGGCTACAGCATCGGGCTTTGCAGCCGATTATGTCCAGCCAGGATCGAAGAAATCCCAGGGAATCCTCAACGGTAGGCAGCAATTCTTTGTCCGTTTCGCAAAGAAGAAAGCACCCGAGCCTAAGAAGCCGAAGGCAGCCGCTAAGAAGAAGGGCAAGGAAGATGACGACAAGAAGCCAAAAGCTAAACGAAAGACTAAGAAGAAGTCAAAGAAGAACGACGAGGAAACTATTGATATATTACAGGACAGTCCTGAATCATCTGGATCATCTTCAGCTGGGGCAAAACGAGCCAATGAAACGACAGTCCTTCCCAAGAAACAGACGGAGCTCCTTCTAGCACGAATCAAGAGGCTTGTGAACATGTGGGCCGACGAGGAACAAATGAATGGCAACAATGTCTTCTATTGGAATATCTTGAGCAATCCGAAAATGATGAATATAGCCAATGAAGTTCCAACTACAATGGAAGAACTAGCCGATTGTGAACTTCCCCAGAATGTCATCAAGCAATACGGTGAGCGTCTTATTAAGAATGTAAATGCGTTCGTTGAACAAGAGAATCTTCAAAGGTATATCGATGTCCGGCCCAAGAAGAAACAGAAGCCAAATATTGTGGAGGATAGCAAACCAGCCGCCGGTAGCAAACCAATAATCAATGTTTTAGATAGTGAAGACGAGTTTGGTAATAATGATGACGAGATTGTCGAGTTTACTCAACAGTCGCAACAACCACCAAAAGGCAAGCTAAATCCATATGCCAATGTCAGGAAGCCTGTTACTAAACCAGGTGACAAACCAAAGGCAAAGACTGGATCAAAGTTGAAGAAGAATGTTAAAAAGACTAAACGTTCTTCTTCTTATTTTGGAGGAGGATCATGAGGGAGGTACACTTTATGAAGTAGTTGAACTTTCCGAGAAGAGATTGTATGTAGATAAGAGTGAAAACATTCCTCGTTTGCATCAGTTTAATATAGAGATGAGCTGATATAGATAAAGAACTTATTTTCTTGAACTAAAGTTTTACTATCCAATCTTAATATCAAGGAATCCTCTCCACCTGATTGTTCTATTCTGATTCATTTCCGAATGAGGGTGTATTACCATCTTTCAGATACGTCAGCACTATATCCAAGTATACTACTACTTAAGCTCATATCGTAGTCCATACTAAATCTTATGCAAGAACGTCTTCCACAGGTTTTCCAACCAACTCTTTTGCCAATTCACAATAAGCATCTCTAGCCTCCTCTTTACTAAGTTTCTCCTCTGCTGCCCAGGCGTCCCATTTTTGCCTATTGGCTATATTTAGCATACCTCTAAAGATAATGTTTGGTGGCGAGAGACAAAAAGATTTAAATTTTGTGCATATCTTATGCACACTTTTCTTTCATACTGCATGTAACTCACGGTCGAGCAGGCTTTTCACTACCCACAGTTGCCTGTTTATATAAACCATATAGTTTTAACTTCTCTGAATGTGTACTAGCACGTTTTGGTGGTGTATTATTATCGCCAACTATGGCCTATGGTATCATACAAAGGATATATTTTAGAATTAGATTTTGAACATATCTTATGCTCATTTTTCAATAGAAGTGTAACTTACTGCTACCTTCTCAAATGCTTCCTCTGATACTGGCATTTTCTGTATTACTTTATGGACTATTTCTAATGATTATCTATGCATATGAGGTGTGGTTTGGAGGTGGTAATGACATCGGTTAGTAGTCTATTAGTTATTGCAAATAACAAAAATTTAAATCCGTACATGTCATCCGTATCATCGTACTTTCAATAGCAATCACAAGCACACCACCATCTAAATCCAGTTCTGAACCACAGCATGCTATTCATCTATGAGCTTTCCGATGATTGTATGTGATGATTATATGATACTTCGTAAAGGATGAGAGAGGTGATATGAATGAGGTGTTGCAAAGAAGAAGAGTTTTGAAGAATCTAAAATTAAATGGCAGTTTGTTTAAGTAAGTACATAGAGAAGACCATCGTCGTAATAGCAGTGTTCATATTATACCTATCTAACCTATGCCTATGGTATGCATGAAATACTGTCCTAGATCACATATCCTATCGTCTACAGTATGGGAGAGGACTGCAGCAATCGGTAGTATATAATTTTGTATAATGCTCAGGGTAATGCTTATATAAAATACTGTACTCTTTACATGAGATACAATGGGGAATGATGAGGATAGGCTGCACCAAACAATACAATATAATACTCGCACATTGCATATCATTGACTTCTTCTACGTCGGTTATTGGTTGGGGCGGTGGATAAGGTATGTGATATAGCAATACATCAATCTCGGCGTTGTTTGCTTTCGATTTTCGATAGGGGTATTAGTATTAGTATATTACCATTCACAACAGTATACTTGGAAGCATAATTTGATATGAAATCTATTGATTGAGTTATGACAACTCAAGATGAAAGTAGATGAGGAGAGGTACTATCGTCTTAAACTTTATGAAAAATAATGCTGGAAAAATCAATGTTGACAGAAATCACATAATTTCAAATTCACACATACGTATATGCCGAAGCCTTGTGCCGCAACACCTCCTCGCCCAATTGCCCCAGTGGATCGGTAAGTGGATATATTATATTACTCTATATTATAGTATATTATGTATACATTAATTATTAAATATTATAATACACGAGTCATCCGAACTCTTCTCATTCTTCAGTCTTTTACAAATGAACAATTCAACTAGTGAAGGCGGAAGTGGACGTAGGTCATCTATGTCCACCGCTACTGCCAAGGATCGATCTGATAACTCCACCGCCGCTACCGATACTACCGCTAAATCAACTGGTATCAAATTATCTGAGAAGGAATTGGATGATTGCCAGCTGTTACTCGGCCTACGAGGCATGTTGAAAAAGGAGGATGCTGATAATGAGATTAGCAAGTTATCAGAGAATCAATTGGCATTCTGTGAACAACAAATGAACAACTGCTCTTTGAAGACTTATCTCGTTGACGGTGTTACCAGTGATGATGGCCAGGATGATGTACATTCAGTGTCAGATGACAAAGATGACAATAATAAAATGAATAATGAGCTATCCCATCCTCCACAGGCTCAGCAAGAAGAAGCAGGAGCTTTAGCACTTCTCGCAATGAACAACTCAACCAAACCCTCCTTACCTCGGTCGTGTTTAAAGTCAACGTTATCTACATCTACCAATAAGGGAAGGATTTCATGGTCTGAGGTGGAGCGTACTGTGATTATGTTCGATCATCCACAAAACCAACGTTGTATGTCCCTTGAGCAGATGCATATGAATTTTAATGAAAAGACGTGCCAGATAGGCAAAGAGATTGGGCTTGAAGTGAGGGAGCGGGATTTGGAGGCTCTCCAATTAGAAGAATTACAATTCCCCGAAGATGCTAGTGAGAGGAACAAACAAGTAGAGATAGAAAGATCTGCCACGAATGTAAAAAGGCGATTCCTCGAAACAAACAAAGTAGACAAGCTCCCACCTCATCTAGAAGAGCAATTCAGGCGTTGTCGTTTAGACGTTTGGCACTCATCAGGGCCCACGGTTCAGATGCTGGAAACATTTATTGCTTCATGTGCAGACCGTGAGATGGTAGCAGTAGCACTAGCCGAGATGGTAGCAGCAGCACGCGCGGCTAAGTTACACGATGAAGAGCTGTTCAAACAACCACCGCCAGAAGAAGATTGTCTGATTTGCTTCCTAAGAATACCAACACTGCATTCGGGAAGTAAATACTTTGCCTGTTGCGGGAAAATTATATGCAGTGGATGTAGCTTTGCACCCGTATACGACAACCAAGGCAATATTATTGACGAAAAGAAGTGTGCTTTTTGTAGAACCCCACTTCCTATAACAGATGAGGAGATAGTTGACAGGACGATGAAACGAGTTGAGGCTGGTGATGCCGAAGCAGTGTATCTCGTAGGAAATTACTATCGAGATGGGTCAAACGGATTTTTACAAGATTATATTAAGGCATTAGAACGTTGGCATCGTGCAGCAGAACTTGGGAATACCAAAGCATACACCAATATTGGTTATGCCTATAAACATGGACAAGGTGTAGATGTTGACTGGAAGAAGGCTACATATTATTACGAGCTTGCTGCTATGGCAGGAAAAGCAGTTGCAAGGCACAATCTAGGCAATAATGAGGGGCGGGCAGGCAATTATAATAGGGCATTAAAGCATTTCATGATTGCAGCAAGAGACGGATATTCTGATTCTTTGAAGAAGATTCAAGAAATGTACTCAAATGGATATGCAACTAAAGAAGATTACATGACAGCACTCCGATCATATCAAGCATACTTGGGAGAGATTAAGAGTCTTCAGAGGGATAAAGCTGCTGTAGCCCATGAGAGGAATCGTTACTTTTAAGAAGTTATATCAGGAGGCGGTGTCTAACAATAGTGAAGAGCTCTCTCTGTTTGATGCAGTGGGAGATGGGGAGTCTCAGTACACAGTATATTAAGACAACCTTGGGCTAGTCTAAACTATTCTTAACAATAAATCCGTGCTAGCATATGTATTCATATCGATACTCTACTCCTTATTGTTTGCAACCAACTCGCGTTTAGGTGAACCTCTCTCACTTTTCTTTAGTAGATCCATGGCGTGTTACTTCTTAATTCCTAAACAATATGCTCAACTACTTGACGACCTCTTTCTCTTCTTCTTCTTCTTCTTCTTCTTCTTCTTCTTCTTTTTCATCTTGTTGTCATCATTACCAATCACTTGCTGATCCATAATATTGTACCAATCGATTGCCTTTGCGCATGGCTTGCCTCCCTTTCTTGAGTTGTTATTCTTGTCTTTAGTCGTCTCTCCTCTCTTGACGAAGTTGTACACCGACTCGTCATAACTAACAAACTTGATAGTATGTGAGCTGTAGAAGTCATCGTAATGCACAAGCCGTTCGGCAAACTCATTGTCCGATAAGTTTGTGTTGTCAAGACCCAAAGCTCTTGCCTTGGCTGCGCTTGAGGCTTTTTCTTTGCCCTCTTTCTCAATTCTATCCTCTCGCTCTTGTCCGGTGTCATTAGGTTCAGGCTCATCTTGAGCAAGCCGGATTAAACGAGTAGGTCCTGGAGGACTATTATCATTTAAACACTTCTCCAATATACGCTCTCGCCAACTTGCAATACCGTCATGCCAATGCCCATTCTTACAGCTCAATGATCGTTTGATATCATTGACAATACTTTGCTTGCAGACTGACATTACACATTGCGCTCTATCAGTCCCCTTAAGGTCATCAAAAAGTACATACTCTCCACAATATTCCCAACCCCAAGTAGACGACTTGTGTCTTCTCATTGCAAACACTGAAAAGGGAGTAGTAAGAGGATCATATCCTTCTCCTCGTGGAAGCATTGTAACATGAGCCGTGGGTTGACCAGCAAACTTGGGGGCTCCGGTATTGTATGCCATTGCAAACCTGCCATCTAATCTCTCTTCTCTTTCATCAGGATCTACTGGATATAGATAAGAAGCTTGATTGCCACCCCCGAGCTTCATCATACCCAACTTACTTTGACGAGCAAGTAATACTCGGTCACCATACTTCCTATGTTCGAGTGCTTCCTTCTTATGATAGTCAGCATACTCCTTTTTGATAAAGGGCTTGTCATCTCCTTCTTCTCCTTCCTCGGCACCACCATTACCACCCTTCTGTTCATCATCTGTATCTGTATCTTCCTCTTTCATTGAGTATTTCTTTTTCCATATTTCAGAACCTTGGGAGAAATGACTAGAATCGGAGTCAGATTCATAGTCGTCAAATAGGGTTAGGTAGTTCTCTGGTAAGTTTAGTTGTGTACGCTTTGTTTGCTTGCCATAGGTATGCACGATATGGTCATCATATGCTTTCACAGCCTCTGAAAGGAAAGAGAATGTCTGTTCTTTCCCATTCACATACTTAACCTCGTACCAGCCAACAATCGACGCCCACTTGTCTTCTGATTCATTATCATACCTTTGTGTTATACCTATAAGTGACTTTGATTCATCTTCTTGGATGCCATAATCTTTCTTAGAGAATATCCAATAGTCATGAATGTCTTCCAATTCATCTCCATCATCATATTTAATATGATATGTTCGAATAGGTCCGTATTTACTACTACCTATAGTTTTGGAAGATACTATAGTTCCAGGGAAATACCCACCGTGATCATGTTCTTTGTTAGGATCTTCTTCAGGATCCCAATAAGCCGACACTACTTTGTCACCTCCGTTGAATAATGGCTTACGAATACTACTCGATTTTGTATCTTCTTCACTCTTTACTACCTTTATTTCATTTGTAGATGGCTTAAGATTGCCAGCTTCTTTATGGTCAGTGTCTTTAATCTCACCCTTTCCGTTTTCACTCTTTATGTGTGCTTTATTAGTATTTGATGTGAGATCTTCTGATTTTGAGCTATTGTTGACTGATTGAGGGGGCGTTACTGTAGCACCAGTATAGGATACAGATTCGAGTTTAATCTTCTTCTCTACTGGAAAAGATACAATGCCAGTAGAAAACGGAGTTGTTGATGATAGTACTTCACTCTTGACGTGTGTTGATGTTGTACATTCTTCTTGTTTTACTGGGGAAGATACCACTTCTACCTCGTCCTCCTCATCACTACTCAATAAGTCTATAACCTCAGGTACTTCAAAATGTCCTGCATCATTGCAGCTCGATAAAGGACACGGTAGGAATGCTCCTTTAGCAACATTATTACCACTACCTCTTTCTTTATCTTTTTGACGGACACAGGATATACAAATCTTATGTTTGCATGTACCTATAATAGCCCTACCAAAGGCACCAAATTTCTCACCACATAATCCGCATGATTCATTTGCAATATCCTGCCGGGTAGAGGACGAACGAGTGGCCACGGCAAGCATCATTTAACGCAGAGCTATAGGTGCAGTAGTTGCGAACTACTTTGTGATGAGAAGATACAATGGTATGATTAAAGTATTTTAGCGAGCAAACGAAGATAGGGTGGATTGCAAACGCAGTGTATGTTTATTGTAGGTGAGGGTATTGATGTCTCTAATACTTGCAAATCTACTAGTGGATATCGTGCTATATCGGTAATTCAGTATCTAGTTAGTCTGATTCATATTGAGATACGGCGACACTGTGTAGCAAAAACATCAAAATTTCACCATCACCTCTAGAGAGGCCATCAATACTTTACATCTAGATTCTAACTCCAATCAAATAAGTCTACAACCAAATTAGTATCGGTATAATAAAATATGTCCAGAAGACGCCCTGATGTTACCACAAGTAGCCCTCATATCAAAAAGGAGCCTGCTAGTGATGTCCCGCCATCAACGCCATATGATACTAATAATAATGACGACGAAGATCCGATAGTTAGGTCAATTGATGTATTCATATCTCCTGAACTTTCTAATACATTACGCTTATTGCAATTCCCAATTGAACCTGCCAATAGACAGAGTGATATGTCTCAAACACCAACTGAGGCAAAGTTTAAACCAAAGCATAACATGCTCGAGATGCAATACGAGATACCCAACTCAACATATGGCGGTCATAGAAAGTTACCTGATAAAATGTGTTTAAATCAACGCACCTACACGTCCAACTCTATTAATCCAGTAACACACATGGCATTAGGGAAATTAAATAGTACTGGAACTCGATTGGATGTTGTTCCTATACAAAAGAGTGTATTGCAAATGAGACCATCATTTGCACATTTACATGAAGATGAGGAAGATGATCCCAATACAACCAATTCAACCGCAGCTGATGAATCCAAATTAGATAATTCCAAATCAAGCGGAAGACAACGTCCAATCATGTTTGCCAAGAAGGAGACCGAACGTACTGCCAATGCACGGAAGAATTCATATGCCTATAAAAAACAAAGTGAAGAAAGTGAGGAATGGATACCATTAGATGTACATGGAATTGAAGGGAAGTGGTCCTCCGAAACAAAGGAGGCATTGAATAAGATTAAATGTAAGGATACAGGGAATGAAGTAAAACTTAGCAATGATGTAGGTGGGGATGAGGGATATGTCAAGAGTTTAAATTATTTAGATGCATACTCGGGTGAGGCATTTGTTGAAGATCTATCAGATTGGAAACCCTCAAATAATGCCTCCGCCGAGGCCGATGGCATGGATACGGAAGTAGACGGAACAGCGTCATCAAGTGATGTGACTAGTGCCACTGAACAAGCTACAGCTGAGTTGGCTGCCAAATTGGCCATTTTGTTGCAGACTGGTAATGGCACAATGATTCCATACCGTGTCATACGATCTAGGTTCCAGGTAAACAATGTCTCCGATGAGTTACTTACCATGGCTTTATCATCATGTGCCGTTTTGGTACGGGGGAACTTTGCATTAAAATCAAACTTAGCCAAGTTTATCGACACGTCTGCTGAGGGGGGTGGGGAGAAGAGGAAGAAGTTGATTAGAGAGTTGCGTGATTTGATATTATTATTGTTGAATATGCATGGAATGATCCAACGAGAACGATTGATTAGGACATATGCGGTCAAGAGTGAAACAACAGAGGGGTATGAATCAATTGACGGCGATATGATCACATTCATCTTAAAGACTGCGGCAAGAGAGGATAATGATTGTTGGGTAGCAAAGGTTGATGACGATGAAGAATTTGGATCCAAGTTTCCTGAAGTAGCAGCTTGCCATGCCTTGTACTGGATGAAGAAGAAGGAGTTATTAAATGAGATGGTAGTTTTGTATGAGAATGCCGAATGATCTCATCTTAAAGGGATCCTAGTACAGTGGTTATCTAACATTTAACTTTTCCACATTGTTAACCCAATTCTCATACAACTTCACCCAATACAAATAAAACTGCATAATCTTGCTTACTACATCCATCTATTACTGGCATCTCGGCCCCAGGTTTGACAGGAAAATCATGAAGATTGGCATTCTTCGGTTTGCAAGTTTCTCCTCTGTAAGCAGCAGACCTACATGGTAAATGAGTAACATCATAAAGAGTCCCTTCATCTCACTCCCACCTTCCATCGTCGTGTACTGTCAGTATAGTTGTGATTTTTCTAGCCCCAGTTACGAGGTATTGCTTCTGTGGTATAATCTGTTTTGTATCTTTATTTAAACTCTTACTGGCCAATGGAAATTCAGGTGTACTCATTATTAATCCATGTTCTTCTACCCACCAATCGGTAGGGTCAAACTTCCAACCTGGCAAGACAGAGGGACAGATGAGTTTTATGTTACTTATCATAACACATCATACACACATCATGTGTATATCATACCTGCTGGTGCCACATTGTCGTTAGCACCTAGTCTACGATCATAATCCTTTAGAAATACTCCTCGTGGTCCTGGATCATCTCTCCATAGTCCCCACTGTTCCGCCCCACTTCCACTTGATGATTTTGGATCTCCCAAGGCAGCGATGAATCTAATTGATGGATACCTATGTTGTTGGAGAAAAGTTCAAGTACACAAAAGTGAGCATAGCTTTATATGCAAACAATATCTTAACATACGAACATTGTCCATCGGATGTTTATATACAAATGTATCATACTCACCGCTGAACTGTCTTCTTTTGATTGTCGGCAGATGCAACTTGTGGTAATAATGATGTGAGTATTGCAGATGACAAAGTAGATAATACCATACGCCGCGAGTGTATTATCTCCCCATGATTACTATGAGAAGATGAAGGAAGGGTAAGGCCATTGGCCACCGATAGAGAAAGGATTATACAAATAGCGGCTATCATTCTAAACAAACAAAGTTGGGTGGGCGAGGAGGAGGGGGGATAGAGGACCGTTAGATCGCTTTAAATGATGTTTATTCTTACATTTTGAGAGAGTCAAGAGTTAGTCAGTGAGAGATCTTCTGATGATGATTGAAGTCCATCAGTTGTAGTCTACTCCAATTTGTGTTGGTAATGTACTAACAAGGTTTATAAGAGTACTAACAACGCTTTTAATATAAATAGTTGAGGAGGAGAAGAAGATACTATATCTCCTTAAAACGCTATCTAATACTACATGCATGAATTTTGCTTCGGTGATGTTATCATTCCTCTCTTTATAATATGCTCGATTGGTAGTGCTGTAGAGTATTGCTGGTCGTCAGGTGAAGCTGTGTTAGTACCATATTTAACAAATCATCAAGTGCCTACATGGGTCGTATCAACAATATATCTGTCTAACCCTGTGAGTTGAATGTCCAATGTACATATGATGTGTATCTTGTTGCTTTTCTTACACATCTGCTTTGTACATGTGTATATTACTTTCTTTATGACACGACGATTTGCATGGACACAATTTGGTTTACTCTATTGCATTTGGTATATCAACAATTACAGATACTAGGACTTTACGTTCAACCTCGTCTCGGAGCATGGTCAGACAAATATAATCAAAGAGTACCATTAGTCATTGGTCTTTCAGTAGTCGCCATAGTGGGGATAATAACTCTATTATCTGCTAGAACTTTGGGCAGAATATTACATACACAATTACATAATACAGAAAGAGAAGAAGAAGATGATAATGATGATACACTATCATCCACATCGATAATAATGTCGTTTGTAGGCTTTGGCCTTGCAGATATCTGCTTCGACTGTCTTCTGATACCTGGTCGTGCACTCTTAGATGATTTAACAGTTCCACATGGTCGGTCGAATGAGGGAAATGCATTATTTACTGCTTTTCAATTGGGTGGTAGATTAATAGCTCTTTTGATTGGTTCATCAACTCTGACAACTTCGGGTTTGTTTGGATTATTCATCAATGATGCTCACTTTAATGCATGCTTTGTATTAAGTGCTGTATATTTGTTGGTATCAATGTTATCGGTAGTTACATTTGTCGATGATCGAGGGGCAACATATGATATCGTTTCAACAAATAACAACTTGGAATATAGTAATGAAAGTGATGAAGATGAGAATGATGAGAATCAAATGCAAATGAGACAGACAAAGACGCAAACAAGTAGTGATTCATTATCTTCTACCCAAGAGGAAATACCAAGCCCGAGCCACAGTCTAGTAGTAGATGCTTCAGTACTTGTCTATCTTGTTCAGGCATTAGGTATGTGAAATCCATCCAAACTTTCAACAGATCATTTACTCGTCTAACAAAAGACCAACTTTCCATATCTCACTAATTCAGGATGGACTGGTATTTGTTCCATGTCCTTCTTTTGGACTGCATGGCGTGGTGAGCAAGTTGGTTGTCTTGACTTGGCATTGCAGGGCGTAGTTGGAATGATCACAGCAGGGATACTACCTCGTGTGAATTCACATTTTGGAGTATCAACGGTATGGTTTGGTTCCGAGCTATTCTTCCATCTTTTAATGACTCTATCTTGTACTACTTGGATTGACCCGAGACTCTTATGTGGACTAACCGGGATAAACTATGCTATACATGCAACCAATGGATTGCTCGTTGCTGCTGATATTGCTTCAGACCCTATCAAAAATAGAGCACGTATCATAGCAATGGTTAATAATACTCTTCCAATGGGGCAACTCGTTACAGCAATGTTTGGGGGTATGATTGCTCAGTACTTTGGTGGTTTTGAGTATGTTTTTCTTTGCTTTGGAATCATTGGTACCTTGGTCACAATTGGTGTGTGGCTTTACTCATCAAAACATGGTCTCATATTATGACGTGAATGACAAAACTTATGACAATAATTTTCATAAAGATCACAAAGACATAAGCATGATTAGATCATAATAGACGTCGATATGTACCTATGCAACACAACACTAATAAGGGATTCTTGTTAAAAGACATAAGAAGTCATTGTACCGGTCTGAAAATAATTCACTTCACACTCAAACTTGAAGTAAGTAGCAGCATAGTAGGCCTATTTGCAGTTGGAAGTATATCGTATATAATTGAAATTCAACAATACAATATACAATACACAATGGATCAACAAGTACAAGTGCAAGACGACGAGGCAGATTACAGTGATCGTGATGCGGATTGTCGTCAATCCACCACCGAAGAAGGAATTGGCAGTAGCAATAGTGGATGTAATGGACAACGAGCACGGGATAAGTTCTCAAAGTTATTCTTTGTTAGGCAGGTTGTATTCGGTGGTCAGAATTCGGGTAGACATTTACATGGTAATAACAAACCACATACCAATAAAGTATCAGCGAAATTATTATCATCTGCTGGGGGTGGTGGTTTGCGTCGTCAAACATCGTCAGTCCCCAAGGAGTTAGATTCAACTCCGGCACCACAAGGAGGTGGCGGATCACCAGCACGACGGATGAGTAATGCTGTATTTAGTAGTTTTACCAGTGCTGCCACTTTGAGTAGTACAGGATCATCAAAAGCTGGAGATAACAATAATAAAACAAAGGAGGCATTGAGAAAGTCACAGCAAGGGCATAATCCATTCTCCTTCTTCTAGGGGGGAGAGGAGAATATGCTATCCGAAGAATAGAATTAGTTTATATATGAATGATATATATATTTATTAAGAGTGTATATGGGTGTAATTGACGATAATGTTTTCCAGAGGGGGGGTTTGATGAATTGTAGACGATTTGTATATTTAAATAAGATACCCGTGTTAACTTTTGACAAACATTTTCTTTTATCCTATCTTTATTCTCTACCTTTATCTAAACTTATTCACCACCTTTTATGCCACCATTGAAAGTGATGATTCTCTCCCTTCTCGGGGTTCTTGGCAGCTTCCTCTTTCATCAATGTCAAGGTGTGATCGTGTATAATCTTTTCTAAGTCATGAAATTCTTGCTTTAATATCGACTTGTTCTCAATCATTTGTTCCAACTCCTTCTTGGCAAGTATATCACTTTCTATTGTTTGTTCTAGTTTCACTTCTGCATCTTTCTCTTGCTGAAGAGCTTGGGCAAGGAGATCATTATTTGCATGCATAATAGAACTATCACGTTTTCTTTCCATTACGTCTACATCATCTTCATAGTGTTCTGTGCTAAGATATCTCATCTCGGCGGCACGTCGCTCCCTTTCAATGCTCTCCGATAAAGCTTTAGCGGTATATTTGGCCTCAAGGGCCTCCTTCACCACATACTCAGTCTCCGCGGCCTTGATTTGGCAGAGCTCAAGTTTATCAGTTGCAGCAAGTACACTCTTTTCAAGCATCATCAGTGCCAGGTCTGAGGCATCCTCATCATTGAAAGTCCTTTCCAAGGAGTGACCCTAGAGTAGAGGGAACGATATCTATAAGGTATATGTTTATATTCCACACAGGATACAAACAAGAGAAAGAACTTACCTCTGAGCGATCGGCTTGATCTGCCTCCTTAATTAGACGCTCGATAGTCTTGATATCCCTGTCCATTGATTTATAATGATCTTCTACCGATATAGCACGGAGTATAGTCTCATCATTATTCTTTGCATAAACGGTATCATCTCCTTTCTCCCCATATTCACCTCTCTCGTTCTCCTCTTGCAGCTCCTCTTCTTCCACATGCTCAACAGCAGCAACATTAGACAAATCTGTTGCAAACTTTGCCTCTGCATCTTTAAGTTTGGCCAAGTCATTATACAAATGTCGACGGCTAAATGTTTGGAACATTGACTTCATGTTATTAAAGTAGAAAGAGACATTCTTTTCATGTTCATCATGTTTCTTCATTTGTTCCTCAGCCAAATCTGCCGCCAAGACTACAGCTGCTTCCATAGATGCAGCTTCGATTCCAGGATCACTCAAATCATGTGCATCAATGACAGCTGCTTCCATATCTTCATCTGTTATTGCTTTTCTGTATGTTGTTGTTGTTGCTGTTGGTTGAAGGTACCACCCGCTTGATCCTGATGGCGTAATACTCAGAAGTACTACGCATAGTATTAAATCGGAAACTCTCATGTCTGCCTGTTATTCTTGTATGATATCTTCCTCACTCTCTTGTTGTATAATATCGCCCTCACTCTCTTTGTTTATGAAAGAAGAAAGTCAGGAGTTCTCTTCGAGTAAAATCGTTCTTGGTATCCTTTTGCAAAGCAATCAAGATGACACCTGCCGATCCTAATAAGAAGCTCATGCATCCCCCCCCATGAGGAGGTGCCGTAAGTGTATAACTTTTCACATGATGGCATTATAAGAGCATAGTACAAGGAAGGAAGAGGAGACGAGAGGGGCACAATGAAATTTGTCAAAAAAAAGGATACCATCTATCACCGATCACCCTATTACTTCCTCGAATTGGCAATGGCAACTAATCCATCATCTGCTACTATCCGTCGTCGGAAGAACTGTCGCAGTCTTAGACGTCGTGATGGGCTGATAAAATACGCTCGTGACAGTACAAGCCAAAATGGTGAAGATGGTATCATTGCAAAGATATTTGATATTCTACATCCATCTCAACAACGTTGGTGTGTTGATGTAGGGTAAGATATTCAAATCATAGTTGCTTCAATGTATTTAGTATGATGACTTCTCACTTGTTCTTACCTTCTTTTTCAACTGGACTAGAGCATGGGACGGGAAACACCTCTCAAATACATACTCATTATTGGTAGAAGATGAACATAACAACAAGTCAAATAGCACAGAAACGACAACCAAATGGAATGGTGTACTTATAGAAGCAGATCCATCACGATACTCGGAATTGAAGATACTACATGATCCATTGGGAAATATATGCATAAACACAGAAGTGTCTTGTCAATCTACATCCCCTCAATCATTATTATCAATATTGAAAAGAGATGCACAATATCTACCATATGATTTCGATTTCCTGTCGATTGATGTTGATGGCATAGACTATTGGCTGTTAGTTAATGTATTGGGGGGAGGGTATAGACCCAAATGTATATGTATCGAGTTCAATCCAACAATGCCAATAGATCTCATTTATATACAACCAAGAAGTGATAATATCCGACATGGATCTTCTCTCTCTGCAATGGTAGAGCTTTGCAACAACTCAGGATATACATTGATTGAGACCACACTATTTAATTCCTTCTTTATTAGAAATGAATTGTATGAAAAGTACTTTATTAATGAGGTACCAGATACAAGCATCGAGGCATTACATGAAATAACGATGGGAACTGAGTTATATCAATTGTATGATGGTACTCTTAAAGTACACGGATGCAAAAAAATGCTGTGGCATCGGTTACCTATAGATGAAAAGAAGATGCAAATGTTATCTGATGACGAGAGACAGTTTCCATTTGCTCCATCTACAGAGTCTAATGATTTACAGAGGAAGAGTGGAGAGATCAAAGAAAGTGCCATTGATGTGTCTGTTTATTGCAATAGTATAGAAACATCAAATGATAACAGCGATACAACAATAGAGGATAGGAAACGAGAATGTTATACGAGACTTAACAAGACACTTCGGAAAGATGGCTTTGCCTTAGTCAAGGGAACCGGCATATCACGAGGTGTAGTTAGTGATGCATTACAAGCTGCCAAATCATTTCTACATGAGGCTGACGAATCTATTCGACGATCATGTCTTACAAAAGACAGAGCCCGACGTGGATATTCTCCAATCTCAACAGAAAACTTTGCATCACTTATCGGTCAACAAGGTCCAAATGACTTGGTAAAGAAGTTTCGTATTGGTCCAGAGTCGAATGAATATGATTCATCATCACCATTACATCAACCAAATACTTGGCCAAGTGAAGAGTATTCATCAAAGTTCAAGCACTCGATTGAAGAATACTTTGAACAAACTTGTCATGCCGCCAATTGTATATTAAAAGCGATATGTGATGGTATCAAAGATGATAACTGTTCAAAGTCTATCCAAGTCTTATCAGAATCAACCAACTCAACTGATAATGAAGAGAAGAATAAAAGTCATACATCAATACTGACATTACTTGGATACCAACCGGGTAGTAGGCATAAGAAAGGTAGTAAAGGTTACATGCGCCCCCTTGTAAGTGCACATACCGATGTCGGAGTGATAACAGTGCTTCACTTTGATCATGGCAAATGTGCCAAACTTCAACGTGCAGGCAGAGAAGATACCAGTAGTACAAACACTGATAATGTTGACTGGATAGATATCGACTTGTCAATACTTGATGATGATCCAATCTTTGTTGTTAATGTTGGTGACTGCCTATCTGATCTGAGTGGCGGATCTCTCCGTTCAACACTTCACAGAGTGATGCCTTGTCCGATTAACAATACATTGGTAGATGATGTCGCTCGAACTTGTTTGGCACTATTTGTCGGTTTGGAGCCTGACACGTTACTTGAATTACCATCCGGTGAGGAGGCTCTTTCATATGAAGACTGGAGGAAAAACCGAATAGCCAAGGCACAAAGCGTGTTGAAACAACCCCCTCCTAGCTGATGGCTGTGTTCATGGTATCCCCTTTTATCATGATATCTTCCACCCTTCTATGGGAGGAGGAGGGATACATGCAACCACTAGACTATGATAGTAGCATAAAGTAAAGCTTTGATATCTCAGAGAATAGCAAGAGAATTAGAAGCAAGTCAATGCAAAGCAAAACTCTTCTGTTTAGTTTATTTAGGTCTTCTACGATATCGTACCTAAAATTGTAGTGTCATATTAAATTGGCTTCCACATGGAGGCTCATTTTAATTTGATTTTTTTGTTATCACTGACGATTGAGGCATCAAAAGCCGTTACTACTACTTGATTAGAAACAACAATAATATAACCATGGGAAAGAAGGCCAAGTCAAACGCTGGTAAGAAGAAGGCACAGGATCGTAAGATTGATAAATCTACATTGCCACCACCGCCGCCTAGACCTGAAGATGAGGTATGTAGATACGTTTCTAGTTGATGTTTTTCTTCTTCAAGTATTATTATTGATGGGTTGATGTTGTATTCTATTTGCAAACTGTTGGTTATTGCAATTCCATTTTGTTCTGTATACTAATAATGCTATTTTTGCTCATATGATATGCACTCGTGGGGGTACCTATCCAACATCACACAAAAACACAACAAACAATCATAATTGCAATAAATCAATATTATTATAGGTTGGATCAGCCAAACCTCTAGATAAACCAGCCCTACCCGGTGAGGGATTTAAAGTCCTTGGAGAGGAGGGATATGATGATGGTGGAGTTGCCGATTTATCATTATTAATTGACTTAGAAGATTCAGTCCAACGTCGTAAACGTGGTGAGAATGAATACTTCACAGCTCTTAAGGCTGACCTATTACCCCGTGCCACACGCGGACCAATGGCTAAAATGACAAGACGTGAACAGAAGGTATCACTAGCACAATTATTATTCAGTGAAGATGATGATTGTGAAGATAAGGGTCCCAGTGAGGTGTATGTCGAACATGATCCCGCCGATGAGGATGAAAGTATTATGAAACATCGATCGGATAGGTTGGCACAGGCACGTGCGGCATTACGGTTGAGTTTATTATTGAGAGAACCAGCGTGTGCTAGTTTGAGTTTAAGTGAATTGTGTAAGAGGAAGTTAACACAGGCTGGGAAAGAGGGTGCCGAGGAGGCATTACGATGTGCTGATAAGGCTATTGAGATTGCAGGATCAGGATTTTGGGATAATGATGAGGTTCAATTGGAGGTAAGTATTTGTGTTTTGTTGTGTTTAGTAATAGTGTTGTTATTTTTTGGATGATCCGTTTCATTTGTGCGTGTTTCGAGGTTTGAGATGCTAGTTTGTTGTATTTTTGATGCTGATATTAATACCTTTTTCATACGACAACCATTGCTCAAAATACACCCATCTATCAGGCTGAGGACAATCCAGTCCTTGACCCCAAATACGAAAAGAATGCCACCTCTCCCGGTCTAGCCAACCCAACAACATTAAAGCTACTTCCTATCCGTGTCTCCCAATTATGTATGCGTTCGGCCCTCCTCCAACGTGGTAATGCCCTTGCCGCCCTTGGTAAGGAAGCAGAAGCACGTGCTACATATGAGGAGGTATTCCCCATTCTTAAGGATGAACCTCGTTGTGCACGTGTAGATTGGGAACGTCACTCTGTATATGTCAATATTGGTAACACATATGCACGTGAGGGTGATTATGATAAGGCAAATGAACAGTATACGATTGCTGAGAAATTGGGTAATGATCATGTAAACGAAGAAGGGGGGAGTGATCAGGATGGTAGGACGATGGTATTAAGTGCCATGCGTGCACGATCATTTGCCTTGAAGAAGGTGGGCAGGAATGATGAAGCAAAGACATTGATGGGTGAGGTTTTGAAACGAAAGGTTGAAGATGATAAGATTGTTGCCGCCAAGAAGGCAGAGCAGGCTGCTGAGACTGCCGCGGAAGAGAATCCTGCTACTTAATGCGGATTGACTATATATCAACTGGCTGGTAAATGTGATTAGAAAAGATAGAAGAGAAGGAGAAAAGTCTAGTTTGAGTGGTGATCAATAGAGGGAGTGCACGAGAGTCTTAACTGTTTGTGCACATCATAAACTATCAAAGTATATGAGTATTCTTCTGTTTGAACTAATAGCATTGAGTAGCAAGCAATATATTTAGATATGTCCACGATCTTGATGATGACCCACATACAACTTGTGCCAGTCAAAACGTGGTAGCTATAAGAATTAGTAGCTAGCAATCTATTTGTGTTCATATCCTCTCAACGAGCTGAAGATTCAATCCATGGGACGGAAGTACCGTAAAACCAGCTTGCATATCCTTTCGCAAAGATTGAGGATCAATATCCTCAACATCATCGTCTTTCTTCCTTAGCTTCTGTAATGCTTCGAACTTTGGATCAAGTATAACATACTTATTCACTATCCTTGACAATAGGATACGTAATATTACCACCGCCAAAGGCTGACCGAGGCAATTACGTGGTCCAATTGCAAATGGCATGTATGCACCATACTCTCCTTGACCGATATCTCGAGCTCGTAATTCAGGATCAATCCACCGCTCGGGGAGGAAATCATTTGGTCTATTCCACAACTTGGGATTACGATGAAGTGCATATATCCATATACAAGCAAAGGTAGATGCTGGCATGGAACATGTCTTCTTCTTTGTGTTTACGTCGCTTTCTTTATTCGACGAAGCAAGATCTTCTTCTTCTTGTTGTTCTTCTTCAATGGGAATAGCTATATCAGAAGTAAGTTTTCGTACTATAAAAGGTGCCACGGGATATAACCTCATAGATTCCTTAATAACCGCATCAAGGTATGGCATTTGGGAAATCATACTCTTCAAGACGACAGGAGGCTTGGACGTTTTTGACGTTGACGACTCTGCATTGATACCACCAAGAACAGAACGGACCTCCTTGGCAACCCTCTCCTGTTTATCTGGATGTAGTGATAGTAGATGTAACGTCCATGATAAAGTTGCCGCACTTGTATCCTGTCCTGCAAATAGAAGGGTTATTGCCTCATCCAATAGATTCTTTGATACATTGTTATCCTGAGATTGTCCAGTAGAAGTAACACCCGAATGACTCTCTCGTTGACTTAACAACGCCAACGGACTACCAGGCATTGCATTATTACATACCAATTTAGCAAATTCACGTATTGGCACCATTGTTCGTTCCTCATCACGATACATTGGTGAAAATATCTTATATACCCATCGGGGTAACAAGTACCAGAAGGATCGTGATTGTGCCAAGACTATCATACGTATTCGTGTTACTGATTCAAGATAGATTGGTAAGAGTGATTTGATATGTTCTTCCTTTTCCTTATTACTGTTTGTCGTCGTAGTGGTAGCAGTAGAAAGGTCGATTGAACATGATGATGCACCCTCTTCCTTCTTCATCTCATCATTTTCATCATCAGATTGTGAATCTTCTCTCATGGATGGAAGAGACGTCGCTGAACTACGGGGAGAAATCTTACCCGACGATGGTGGTGATAATGTAGGTATTCCGTCCTTTTTGTTGACCTCTTCTTCTTCAATAATATCAGCAGTGGTAGGTCCAAACTCAACATTATGATGTGATATTAATCGATAGATAAGTCCAATAGTCGAGCGTTGTAACATTGGTACTACATTCATCACTATCACTTCTTCTGGATTACATTTCTGTTCTTCTTCTCCCTTCTTACTGCTGCCGCTTTTAGTGTTAATAGCAAATGATACCTCTCGTTCAAACGAGTCTGCTGCCTTATTTGCTTCCATTTCTACTGGTGTAACTTTACTACCACTGCCATCTACACTACCACCACTATTAGTATTAGCAGTAGCAGTACTATTACGAAGTAGACAATGCATAACACTTGCCCTCTTTACCTTCCAATCAGATCCATTGGCAGTAAATACTCCCTCACCTGAAAAATTCTTAAAATGATCATATGCCGGGTATTTAGTTGATCCGGTTTGAGATGACGTACTTCTTCGTAGTGATGATCTTCTGCGATGGAAACTTCCGCTATTTATCCTTCTACTACTATTATTGCCGCCACTACTGCCAAGAGCATCATCAGCAGTAACATCCACAACACCCGATCCAGTTAAGATTGCTCGAGCCGGTAACGGATGCGCAACATGTATTACCTTTGTTGATATACCATATACTGTTGCATATAATCCATATGGACCATTTAATTTTGACATACGTGGTAATATATTTGTTATTGATGATGATCCCATCTTCTTCTTTATAGTTGTTGATGCTGTTGATGGCGAGATACTGTTTGTAGGATTTGAGTTTGAGGAGATTTGATGTTCATTTATAAAGCTACGTGCCCATTCCATGACACACTCTTCATTGTTCCAATCTATATTATCTCTATCATTGTCCGTACCATCATCATCTTGGGTAGTATAATTCATAAATCTAGGTTTCCAAACAACTGTAGGTAGATTACATTTACCACTTGATAATGTAAGACGAGTTTTACGTCTTTTATACATCATATATATTATGATTAAGAAGATGAATAGTATGATTGGTAGAGTTATACTGAATATTGTAGATACAATTTGATTTGTAGTAGATTGTATTGTTGTTGGGTGTATATTGCTGCAATACATACTACTACCTGTATCATCTGGATGACGTGAGCAATTATTAGATGATGTCATCATCAATTTGATGTATCTATGGTACCGTAGGTGTCGACTCCAATTCTACCAACACAAATGATACTAATATATCAGAAGACAACAAAAGTAATATCAAAGATGATTCAAGTCTACACATAGGATGATAGGGATGGGCTTAGACTCCTAAAAGCGGCAATAAACAAATAAAAATGGTATTTTCTCTCTTGCGAGTCAAAAGACCAGCACCAATCATATACTAATGAACTCACTAGAATATAGTATTGATCAGTAACACCATATCACATACTTATTGCGTCGTATTACTCATTCAAATGTCGATTACCTAGTGTATTAACAATGCGCAAACCTGCGCCTCTAAACTCATGATCTCTGCGGTATCCTCGTAATGATCTCCACTCACCTTGAGACAAGACCCTACACTCCATATCAACTGCTCTGAGCATTATATTGGACAAAAGAATCTTGTACACGAATAGTATGAGAAACAATTCTTTACTACTTTACCTCGAGGGAATGAAAGTATCTTGGCTAAACCCAAGCCAAATATGATTCATCTCTATCACTCGAGTTCTCTGAATCTGAGTAGAGTATCCCACTTACCACTGGCTATGTGTTTGTACTGTGGAAGATTAGGATCTTGCCTCAACACCAAATAAGCTGTATGAACTCCGGGATACTAGTATCCCACCCGACTCGGACCTTCTTGGCTGTACTTCTTGATCAAATGTTGCAATCACCTCATAAAAACAAAATCTGATCATCAAACAAAGCAATAAGACGCCTTCTATCCAAGTATATCAAGTAATATCAAACATAAACATCATGAAGATCATCCAGCTATTCTCAATCGTAGCCCTTCTCCAAGGATCTACATCGGCCGATCCCAACGTTGAAATTATCAACGACGCAAGTACCCAAGCATACCCTCCCGTGGAAATTATCAATACTACACCTTTCCATGCGAAAGGTACAATGAAGTTTGCAGCGTGTAGTAATGATAACTACAGGAAAGTCCGTGTTTGTATTGTTTCTTTATGTATACCATTCACTTGATTGTCTTTACAAGTCATCACATGAACTAACAAAAGTTGCACAACTCTCTCTCTCTCTCATCTTAACTTTCAGTCTTCGTCCGGCTCCTGATAAGTATACTCAAAAACGAGGATTGTGCCTTCTAACATCACTCTCTGGCTGTCCCGATCCTCGGGATGTACCTGAGTGTGATGCTGTTGATTGCAAACGGTATACTTCCTCTGGCACTAGCTACAGCAAGTTCGCACTCATTCAACTAGATACTTGTAAATTCCAGGTCACTCGTCGTGTTTCATTAACTGACCAACAAGATGAATTCTTGGTGGATGATAACGATAATGATACCACCGGTACTACAACTTCCACAAGTGATGATACATCTGCATATGAGCAGGGCCTCCGCGGAACTTTCCGTCAGCAGAAAATGCAAGCTAATTAATTGAACTCATTAATATCGTGTGGGTGGGTGGGTGGGCACGGTGGTTCTGTATTGTTGTATGTATTGAGACATTGGGTGAGATTCCCACACATCAGATGAAAGAGCACTGAATGTCTGTCATAGAGTTGAGTAGAATTGTAATGATTAATGCATGCTGTTGGCATCTCCACAATTCTTTTCCTTATCGTAATGTAATAGTGTCTCATAGTATCATACTCCAATCATATAGTAATATGATGACTTTTATATCTTGTATAGTAATTGTTGCGGAGAGTGGAGGATTTCTGTATGAACTACTAATACAAACAAGTCTTGTTAACCAACACATCTTATGACAAGAAACTTTGTTGCATACAATAATATTAATATCGTCAAGACGAAGATGAAGTCCATACTCCAGTCATAAATCTAATTTGCAACAGACGAAAACAACCTTACCAACTAATACCAAAATCAATACCAACTACAAAAACCACAAGCATTTAACGATGAAAATCTTTCAACTCCTCATCTCTATTGCACTTGGATCCCTGCTAGTATACACTGCAAAGGCAACTCCGTTGGAGAATAGCAAGCCTCAGCAGATGGACGAGAATGAAGAAGGTACGAGACGTCTTGGTCAATCCCTTCACAAGCCAGTAGACTTGATCAAAGATGCCAAAGAGATCAACACAAAGGCCCTAGGAAGAAGAAACCTCAAGGAAAACTGCAATTCAGCATGTAAAGCGTGCAAGGTTGGATGTGACTTGGCCGTCGATGTGAGCGACTGTATACAGGGCTGCTATATGGGAACATGTCTCGTTCGACCCAAGAATTGTGACAGGTGCATAAATAACTGCAAAGCTCCTCTGTTTACGTGCTACCGTGCATGTGAGCTATTGTAGGCAGTCTCACCATTCTCTATCACCGTGTTTCACGGTGTTTCTGTATTGTTGTAAATATATGTCATGTCTTGAGACATTGGGTGAAATTCCCACAGTTCAGATGAAAGAGCACTGAAATGTCTCTTCCTTGTTGCTTTAGATGAATTTGTAATGATTAATGCATGCTGTAGCTTCTACCACAATCATTCTTTATGTAGTACATACCTAATATATCAAAAATGATCACATGATGTGCACTTTTCTATTGCTGAAGAATTGCATATTTAGGAGATGATGAAGGGCGAATGACAATTTAGAGACTGTCGCCGTCGGTCAACCTTTATTAGTACCCATAGATAACTCTCCACTTCGGCGGCAGCCAGCAGCCGCCTCCGCTAAAAGCCACAAATTATTGTTTTTATCATTTTCATTTTGTTGTGTTGGGGGATTTGTTGGTGGTAATGCTTGTACATTATTATTATTATTATTGTTACTATTATTATCCTTATTGCATACAATCTCAGAGCCGTCTTTATCACGTGATTCTATATTAACAACACGGTTGTTATTATTTTGTTGTAATGGAGGGTTTGGTGGGGGTATTGCTTGTGAATTATTATTATTATCCACAGTCTCATTACTCTCCTTGTACTTCTTGCGTATAATCTTAGAGCCGTCTTTATTATATCCATAAAGTTTTAGTTTTGCTACTATTCTATTTCTTCTAGTTCGACGTGTATTTCGAGGTTCAGATAATAAATAATAGAGTGGATCAAACCCATTTCCATCATGAACAGGTGCAGTATAAAAGAAATCAAAATTTCCTGTCTTAGTACATGCATCTATAATTGCTTGTTCGTATTTTTCTAGAACTTTAGCAGTGCCAGCCATGATTGCTATTGCAATACAATAATAACTCTCTTATATAAACATAGAAACGCCGATAGAATTAATTACTAGCGCGCAAGCGCGCTAGCCCTCCGAGGGCACCTGCGGTGGGCTCACTTTGGGGCCCCAAATAGTGTTTCCCCGGTTTCTTTACTTGTTGCTTGTAAGTAAACTTGGATGTTATCAAATATTGTTTGTATATATTGAAAAGACAGAGTAAAGAGTAGGAAGCCTGCAGCTGCCGCGTAATCAACTTCTTCCATCCAAAATAAATGAACTTCAACCCCGGTACAACAAAAGTTTACAATGGCTGCTTCAAATGATAATAGCAATAATAATAATCAAGGTCTAACAGGCCTATTAGCAGAACGAATGGCCGAAGGCGGAGGTGCATTGATTAATGATCAGAATGGATTATGTCTAGGATCACAGGGTGATATAAGTACAACGAATAGTGGTGTATACACATCTATTGCAAAGTTGGCGAATATGTTGGATAACACTATCGATGGTTCTTCGGAAAGTAGTAGTAATTCACAACAACAGACTGAGAACCCGCTTGTTAGTATACAAACTGAGAAGGCAGCATTATTAGTAAAAGATTATGGGGGTAGAACGGTAGTATTTAGAGTACCAACAGAAGCAGAGAATAAGTCAGAAGGCAGCAGTGGGGATAACGAAGAAGGTGCTGGTGAGAATACATCAAAGGAAAGATAACATAGTACAAGAAGTTATTTGGATTGAGTGATAAGACATATCAATTTACTAGACAGTCAATACATCAGTTTAATCAAAGACTAATTGGGCGAGATTATACCTAATATACAGACCAAATCCACAACATATAGTCTGAAAGGCAAGCAGAACAATGCAAAGATTTTGTTCACTCATCGGTCCGAGTATTTGTAAAACTAAATTGATCAGTGTCATATTCACCATCTCTTTATCACCTCGTTTTATCCTTGATGGTTCCATTAATCCTGTCTTTGCATTAAACTTGGGCAATCGATGTTTTGGACATGGAACCAATTTGAATAATTGTGGTATCGACCAAAGGAAATTCAACACCTGTGGTATGAAGAATAGTAACAGAGTTTTACTAAAATGTCCCAATATTCCCACTACTGCAAATGTCATTCCTGCGAAGTAACAATATGTATCACCAACAAACACTGATGCGGGATACCAATTATGCCGCAATAATGCTAACGATACACCCAAAAAGGAGAGCAGTATCATTGCCGAGAAGACATGATTCTCACGTGCTATACTCTCTGCTTGTATCTCAACCAAATTGTGATATAATACTGCACATCCAATTATATATGATTGACCAACTTCTAATCCATTTATACCCGCATATATGTTGATTGCATTAGTACAAAATACTGCCAATAGACCCATGTAAACAAGGTAAAAGATGCCAAGATTAACTATTGATCCATCTGCATTTTCATCTACTACTACCAAATGGCACAGGAGCTTTCCAAATGTTGTAAGTGATCCATCATTCATTAGATATGCACGTAATGGGATTGGTACTACCACTGATCTAGAGCCCTCGTAGCAACAAAGTAATGGCAAAGATGCAACCGAAGGGAGGAAGAGTTTGTATCTCCATGGCCATTCTAATACATCATCACTAAAACCAAGAAAGAGCATGAAACATATTGAAAGTAATGCCGAATTAAGATCCAATAGCTTGCTAGGATGGTTGGTGGCAAACCCTACTAGGCAGAATATGAGACATATCAAGAAGATTGCTCCAGGAACAATACCAAGTGCTTCAGGACTTATATCACAAGTCAACATACAAACATTAGATAAGATGCAGCATTGCAAAAAAGACAAACCTAGATAAGATGTGCACTACAACTTACATATCATCATCTTCACTCTTAGTACCCTTCTTACCCAAATCTTTACCACATATACCACGTTTTAACATGTAGTATTTTATATTCGGTATAAGTTTATATGTACCAACATGACCAAGTATACCCAATGCTAGAAATAATACCAATTGTGCACCGACACTTGATGATGATGAATCTGCATAATAATTTGTGTCTGCTATTCTATTGAAGTCATTGGACAATATCTGATGCAGAATATATATAGGAGGAAGTAGTGGTACTATAGAAAGGATTAAAGGTGATAACATGGCTATTTGGCACCCCCACAAGGTGATTGCAGATAATGCGGTCTCGACTCTCGACTTGGTTTGAAAATTATGAGAGTATGTAGTGTAAAATCTATTTAGTAGAAATGGTATGAGGATTGTGCTTCATATGATCATCGGGTAATCGATATGTGTACTGATGAATGAAGTATTTGCTGCATGAATAGTAATAGAACCGATACTGCTGACTGCAAGCGTTTTTTATTTCCATGGTGGTGGCTCACTGACAAATGTGTCAGGCAAGTGAGCATAAGTTGAATAATAATGTTGGTGAATTGCATTTGATGCTCTCGTACAATATAGCACTCTTCGTATAGCCGACTATAGCATTAATGTCAGTATTTTAACGCTCTTTCGATTGGTGGTAATCATCGGTGGCTGGCAGTATTACTCATTTGATACAAAGAAGAAAGATACCACAGCCAACTCATACAAAAAATATTACCAACCTGGTGTATTATTGTTGCATTAAAGAGGGAAGATACAGAAGTCATCAACGTACCCAAATTAAACAACATAAGATGGCAGGAACAAAACGGAAGCTAGATACTACTACTACTACTACTACATCTCCTCCAGCATCCATAGAACATGAAGAAGTACTATTATCAACATCAACATCATTATTTGAATACCTTGAACGATTACCAAATAATACACTTCGATCAATATACGCTTTACCCGCACCTCGAGGTCCAACAGTAGCCGCGGCTGTTATTCGTTCATCGTGTATAACCGATATGTCACGACAGATTGTATTACGATTAGTGGCCTGTGGTGGATCATTTAATGTGGGGAGTATTGTAGATGGTTGGATTAATAAACATGGACGGCGTGATGGTATATTGGCCTTGAAAAGATTAGAATCTATGGGTATATTGGAGCCAACATTGGGACTGGTTAGTCGCCCTGGTGAAGAAAATAATGGAAATGATGAAGATAAACGTACAAAGTTAATGGGAAAAGATGCAGTCCTAACACCTGAATTTCGCAATTCATTGAAATTATACTTATCGACATCATCAAGTTCACCTTGGCCAATTATAACTCATGATCTAATTGAGGAATATAAAAAGAATGAGAAGGGTTTAGTAACTTCCTCTAAAAGTGCATTAGATGGAAGTGAGAAGGATAAACCAAGCCGTGATCCACCCTCACGTCAAGAACTTGAAGCCTATACACAATCGTCTTGGGATTCTGTTCTTCACTTCTTAGTTGGGTCTGATGAAAGTGATAGAAGTGGAATGGATGGAGAAGATGGCGTTGAAGAGCCTTCAGAGGCCATGGTACAATTCCTTACCCGTATTGGTCTCATGCAGGAGGATCCCGACTACAAGGGAAAGGATCGATCAAAGGCCCCGCTTGTTATTACCTCAAAGGGATATGAATTCATGTTACGAGATATTAATGCACAGGTTTGGCAATTTGTGTTGCAATATCTCAACTCAATGGCACACCATGAAATGAAGGATGCACTACGGATGGATGCATTATCCTTCTTGATATGTTTAGGAAGTGCTCGTGTTGGGGAAGGTTTTCATATTAATGTTTTGGGAAATAAGACTGCTCGACGTGTCATGAAAGATTTTGGTCGATTCGGATTAGTATTCGTTTGTAGAGTTGCGGGGATGACTGCCTTTTACCCAACGAGGGTGGCTGTTAATCTAATAGCATCGAATGAAAAGTCTGGGAATAAGCAGTCGGATGTATTAGGTCAAAGTGTTTCAGCGACTCGATCACTCGAAGAATCTCTTCAAGCCCCTGTACCATCTCGATCACATTTGGCGGTGATTGTACAAACTAACTTTCAAGTGGTTGCCTACACAAGGTCCAAATTGCATGTTTCCACACTGGGATTATTCTGTGATGTACAATCTTACCGACGTTTGCCGAATGTGATCTTCTTTCATATTACAAGGGATTCTATTCGAAGTGCCTTTCGCTTGGGTGTGACTGCTGATCAGATATTAAGATTCCTACATGTGCATGCCCATCCCATGCTTCGGTCGGGTGGTCAACTACTAGTACCGGCCAATGTCAAGGATCAAATTTTACTGTGGGATCGTGAACGGCGACGTGTGGTGATGGATGAGGTAAGCTCTATTACAGTTTTGTGCTACTTTTTCTTTATTATTATCCTCATCTCAACTGGTATTCTTACTCTCTAATATGTCTAGGTGTTTGTACATCAGTGCAGAGACGCTGCCGAGTTTGCTGCAATTGGTCAATATGCCTCTGATTCCGACTCTCTTGCTTGGGGAGCTGCTCATACAAATAAGTTATACATTCACACTAGAAATAAAGAGCAGGTACAGACTTATATTCGAAAATGGAGAACTAAACAGCTTTGATGAACTATATCTAGTAGTAGTTTCCCTCTACCTAATACTAAACCAACAATCTAATCTATCTACTTTGATAAGTAGACACCCATTTCTGTCTTCCAATGAGAGTAGCTATCGTTTTTGTCTCTACCAAATACCTCTAACTGGAAGATGCGCGTTCCACAATATATGAAGAAGGAAAGAGATGATAGTAACTATGTTAGTACAGTGGTTATAAAGGCAGTGATAAACAAAGGCAAACTAAGTTCACAAGTATGAAGTAGTCAACTTGTCGAGACTTTATACAAACACACGAATTTACATGATAAAACAATACTAACGCGGACTTTCCTGATTGAGAATTGGACATCCTCTTCCGCAGTTCTGTTCGGTAAACTTAACAGTGGATGATGCTCCTAATAATCGATTTGTTGCCACAGACTTGAATTGTACAATCTTATCTCTCACCCAATACTCGTCCCCACCAGAGAAATATGATCCACCAGCATCACAAACGACCTTCCAGTCATCACCTGAATCACCTTCTCCTTGTTGACCAAAACCTGTCACCTCGTGTTGAGAGGAAATGGGAGATCTGATACCATGGGTGTGTAAATTACTTCCCGTTTCTAAATGCATTAATCGTATAATTTCTCCACATTTGATAGGCGTACCTGCCTCACAAAACTGTGCATTAGTACCCTCACGTACTTGCCACAAACCTTTTGGACTTCTTTTGTTCTGTTCTGCTGTTACAAGTTGTTGTCCACTTCCCGATTGCAATTGTCTTTCATCACTTCTAAGGATATACTTTCCACCACTCTCAACATGAGTAAGCTTAATGGCAGATCCACATGATACGAACTTCTCTGTAATATTGCGATATCATTGTAAGTGATATTGCGATATCATTGCAAGTGATATTGTGATATCATTGTAAGTGATATTGTGATATCATTGTAAGGAGTGAGAGGGCAGTACAAAGAGGCTGGTTAGAAGAGGTGTGTCAAATAAGGGCTTGGTGGATATAATATCAAACCCATCATACGACAGTCATCGGAAAAAACATATTAAAAACTAATTCATTGAGTATTATGTATACTGACAGTATACGAACTATATAGTTGTTGTTGCATTACAGTTTCATCCTCTACATTCCAAATCATCATTTTTTAGTCTTTATTAATATACATTACTTACCATCGTCATCCGCTAAAGCAGACCCAATAATAGTGAGGAAAACAGCCACCAAGGCAAATCTAAAAGGCGTTGTCTTCAACATATTTGTTATGGCAGTCTCCAGCACAGATATATATCTACCTAATGTATCAAGAGGCAACACAAACAAACATAAAAATAAGTTGTTTTCAGTTTTCATCTTTAGGGAAACTCCATATAGGATATCGGACGGTATCCTTTGAGAGCAAAAGAGAAGAAGTGGGCAGAGAAGATGAGGTGTAGTTTACCTTTAAGCTTCTTCCATCACAACGGAATACTATTGTCTGTAGGTCATAAAAGTTCTGATCATGCTCTAATAAGTGTTAGCTCTTAAGTCTCTATTCTTTCCAAACCTTATCCCTCCAATCGAAATCCAAGTTCGTTCTCTGGCCATCATGCATAGTCCCACTTCTCTCTAATGTAAACAGCCTCTCTTTTAATTAGTTAAACTGAAACCATTCTTAAAGCATCTCCCATACCCATATCCATACCGTCATACTGATCAATAGCAGCATTGGCAATATCGACACTACCGAACTCGACTTCACCAACAAGGGTAATTCCGTCTTCACTTTCATTCGTAGTAATATCAACAATATCACCCAATGCAGCCAATGTCATTTGTAATCCCTCAGCACCCATATTGGCAGGGAAGCCACTAAACTGTACCCGTGGCGAGGTAACTTCCGGCTTAGCATTCAATGCAGCCTCAACATCATCAATTAATTGTGTATAGGCACTGTAATATCTTGATTTAGCATCCTCAGGTTCATTGCAATACTCGGCCGCTACATTCATTGCATTGTGATCACCACCCGCCTTGAGATTGTCATATAATTCTTTAAAGATTGGTTTCGTCCATAGATATTCTTCAAATGTTGATCCAAAACTTGCCGGCTGTTTTTCTGGGGAGGAATCACCTCCACCACCTGCATTCATTACCGTGCGTAATTCAACCAACATTAATTTAACATCCTAATTGATTATCAACAACATGGTGGGGAAATAACAGGCATATGTTTAGACATTATATTGAGATGTCTGCACAAAAGTACTTGTGGTAGTACTACATTTGCAAAAGATACCCTCATTCAAACTTACCATATCACCCATATCAGCAGGAGCCCGAACACCACTCTGTGACAACTCTTCCACAACATCATCATATTCCATACTTTGAATAGCATTAAATTCTTCCATAACAACTGGATCGTTATAATCAATTGCCATTTGTAATTTTGATGATGATGTTTTTGGAAGGATACTACATGAAGATACTCGACAGTTGCCTACTACTGTCGGCGATGTGAAAGCCGATGCCGACGAGGCTAGTATTGGTAGAATTATAAGAGATGTATAGGATGGCATAGTTGATATATGAGGTAAAAAATGAGATTTGTGATTGCTCCACCTCATTCACGTTTGGTCTCCAAAGGTCAAAGTTTAGTCTGACCAAGGACAACCTCGTCATTGGATTTGATTTGATAAAGATTTGCTTTGAATGCCGACCACATATTTGCTTCCTCTCCCTCCCATAGCCCATAATACTATTAACCTATAAATAACAATGAAAGTCCGCGTAGTATTGTGTAGTGTTTGTGATTTGAGTGCTTCATTTAGCCTTCATGTATCTTTATTTGTTTTGTCTTTGCAAAAGTCGTGCGTAACAACACTAACATAAGTTACTATCATCTCTCTTCTTCATAAACTGTCGAACGCGCATCTTCCAGGAAGCTATCCATTGCCATCATTTCCCTTGCCGCTACGGCCAGTGCCTTTACTTCCATCAGTACTCCATCTGCAACTCGATCAGTTGCTTCTAGTGGCGTTGTTGGAAGTGCTTTTGCTCCCATCCGTAGTGAAACGTAAGTTGTCATTTGTCATTGCAATTGCAAAGAACATATGTATGTTTTGAATCTCTGCCCTTATCCTAAATCTCTCTAACATAACATATCTTTTCTCATCTAATATGTCTACACATATGATATGCACTTTATATTATATGCTCATATCATATGCTCATAATATATCATATGCACAAAACTAACACAAATACAACAAACACAACATGTATAGCCAATTGGAAATGGCCAAACAAACACCACACGGTGGAACACTCGTCGATTTAATCCTCAAGTCCGACGAAGAAAAATCAGCCGCCATTGCCAAAACTACCAAATCATTACAATTAACACCCCGTCAATTATGTGATGTTGAATTACTCATGAATGGTGGTTTATCACCACTTACTGGATTCATGGATGAGGCAACGTACAAGTCTGTTGTTGATAATGTTGCCTTGCCTGATGGGTTAATCTTTGGTCTGCCAATTATCTTTGATACAGATGATGAAGATTTACAGCCTGGTGATATCGTTTTATTGAAGGATGGTGATCGTGATATTGCCACTGTTGAATTCACTGATAAGTTTTTACCCAACAAGGCTGAGGAGACTAAGAAATGTTATGGTACTTCCGAGATTGAACATCCGGGTGCATTGATGGTTGCTACCGAACGTGGTAAGTATTACATGGGTGGTAAGATTACTGGATTGAACTTGCCAGTACGTGACTTCCCATGTAGGACACCTGCCGAGGTTCGTGAAACTTTGCCCGATGATGTTGATGTTGTTGCATTCCAATGTCGTAATCCCGTTCATAGGGCACATTATGAATTATTCACACGTGCCTTGGATGATCCACTCGTTGGTGAGGGTGGTATTGTTCTAGTTCATCCTACCTGTGGTCCTACCCAGGCTGATGATATCCCAGGAACTGTCCGTTACAAGACATATGAGGTATTGAAGGAGGAGACTAAGAATGATCGTACACGATGGGAATATTTACCATACAGTATGCACATGGCGGGTCCACGTGAGGCTATTCAACATATGATGATCCGTAAGAACTTTGGATGTACACATTTCATTATTGGACGTGATATGGCTGGATCGAAGAGTTCAGTTACCGGTGACGACTACTACGGTGCCTATGACGCTCAAGACTTTGCCAAGGAGAAGGGACCTGAACTTGGAGTTATGCCCGTTCCTAGTTTGAACTTGGTATACACCGAAGAGGAGGGATATGTTACTGCCGATGAGGCCAAGGAGAAGGGATTGAGTGAGAAGAAGTTGAGTGGTACCAAGTTCCGTCAGATGCTTCGTGGTGGAGAGGACATCCCTGAATGGTTTGCCTTCAAGAGTGTTGTTAAGGTCTTAAGAGAGAACAACTAAGTATAAGACAGGTTGTCTTGTGTAAGGGAGAATGAAGGGGAGAGAATTGTATAATTAATTTTGCAGTTTGTTGTCTGAGGAGTTAAAAGAAATCGATGGGTTAGATGAATAAGATTTAGCTACTAAATCAAACTAAGCTATCCACTTTGCTATCTTATTACTTATACAGTACATAAATCTTAGATCCACTAGGCAGCAAAAGGGAAAAGAAACAAGTTTAAGCAGTATTTTTAGAAAGTTCTTTACATGTTTAAAGATGCACTAACTCATGCTACTTATCGCTAGAATTCATCTCACGTATTGAGACGTTCACTTAATTCCCGTGCTAGATCACTATCCGATCTTTCTCGACTCTCTCCTGTTTCTAACCGCGTATCATTTGACATGGCCAAGTCATAACTAGGCGGAGGGAGATCCCCATCACATCCACTCGCTGCTGTGCTATGATTACTAGCTGCAACATCATCACCTCCACTGGTTACACTACTTCTCTCACTTGGAGGCGGCTCTAGATCTGCTGGTACACCCAAGGGCAACGGATCTTTCATCTCTAGTACAAACTCTTCCGCTTTCTTTAAGTCGATTGATTTTAATGCCTTGTTTGATGGCACAGAGGGAGGTACTTTATTAAAGTATACCAATGAATTATCCTTTTCCCAAGCCTTCAATAGTGCACCCATATGAAGTCTAAATCCATTCATTTCTGGTACCAGGCTTTGAAGAGGGCCATTAGGCTCCACCTCTGGCAACCCTCTAGAAGTAGGAGAAGAACGCGTCCTCATGGCAACTGTTGCTTCACTCAAGGCTGCAATAGCCACTCCATATTCAGATGCAACCCATAAACTTCTTGCTAGAAAGTATAAACTCATTGCCCGTTGAACGTTAATTGAAAAGGTGATCAATACCAAGAATGATGGATCTAATCTTTCCATATGCACGGGTGACTTTGACCGTAGAGTTTGAACAAAGGTATCCAATCTTTCCGATATACCCAAACATAATTTACCAACGAGTGCATAGTTGGGTACTCCCGGCTTAACCAATATAGTAGCCACCGCCATTTGTTGACCCATTGCCATGAATAGATTTGTACATGCTGAGCATACTCCTACTCTTGTTTCTGCCAAAGACTTATCTTCCATTTCACGAACTTGTTTACTATTAGCCATCCAATTGGGCAATAAATCATTGGCCAGGTATTGAAAAACACCAGCAGTCTTTGAGAATTGACGTGATGCCTCGGGAAAGTCACCATCCATACAGGCATTACAACCAAGGTTGGAATGCGATAATCCCAATGTTGCAATAGACAGTACTAATTCAAACATTAACGCTTCCGAATCAAAGACATGTTTCTTTTTTGACTTTGTTAGTTCAATACCTGATATCCAGCTGAAGAGTAATCGTTTATCTAATCTTGCAACTTCTGGTTGGAATTTACAGGATAGTAGAATTTGATTGATCAAAGGTCTGTATAAATATAAAGAAGAGACATTTCAATATGATATACAACTCAAAAGATAGCACACCTATTCAAATCAAACTTACATATACTCTTGCAAAGATTGACAAAGATCTGCATGAGATAGAGATGCACCCTCCATACATTGTTTAATTTCCTCTCTTCTATTATCTGCCGATTGCAATGCTGCCATTGTATTGCGATGACTAGCCGCAGATGATTGAAAAGATTCCTGATAGGATAGTTGATCTTCCTTATTAATGTATGGCTATGTAGAGATATTGTATCGAGGAGATACGAGGTTAGTGGTGAGATTCATCATATTGACATTGACATAAAAGAAATACTCTCATAAAATCTTGCATTGCAATTATGTGCATATATGCGCAAAATAATAGTAGATACTCACAATTGAAAACCGATGTACAGCACTTGCCAATCTTAGTATACTATCGGGATGTGGTGCCGCGGAGGCGTCTGGCGTGGCATCATAATCCGCCATCTTATCTTATCTTTATTGTGAGGGCGGGCTGATAGCACTGATATCATGTCCCATTAGTCTCAAAGACTCCCACTTACACAAATAAAAGCAATTGGCAAAAATATGGTATTGTGTAGATAACTGCTGTATTAGAGATCAATGTACGGCGTAGCATACCTTTAGAGCTTGAGATTTGGTGATTTTTAGTCTGCATAATATTTAAGTAAGTGATAGTTGAATATTTTTGACGAGTTACAGTGATAAATAAAAATGAATGATAATGAGGTAGATGAAGAATTTATACAAGCTTTCGGCCCTTTCGGACAGCTACATGGCATCTCTCCAATGTATCGAAGAATAATATATGCAATAAAAACAAATTATGCTAGGATTGACAAGAAGTTTGAGTTGTATCCCGGCGATGCACATCAATTTACCGATCTTGCTTGGAGGCTACTTGGTCGGTATATTGCAAACAACAGATTCTTGGACACAGTTGTCCTAAAAAATATCAATATAACTGATGAGAAGATGGTATCATTATTTAGTGAATTGACAGGAAGCGAGCCATTAAGTGAAATGAGTTTAAATGGGAATGAATTTGGTATAGAGGGTGTGCGGAGTATGGTACCCTTTTTGGAGAACTCTCCAAAGTTATCAAATATAAACTGTTGTTTCAACGACAACTTCAACTCGGAGTGCTTTGAGCTTTTGGTTCAAACGTTACATGGAAAGTTCATTAAAACATTGATGTTTTACAATTGCAATATTACAGATATATCACCATTATCAGTATATAACATGCCAAATCTTCAAAACCTTAATTTGGGTGATAACAACATTGGTCGAGAGGGATGCATTGTAATATCAAACTTATTACAAGAAGAGGGGACTACTTTTGAAGATTTATATCTGAACAATACAGGTATGGGAGATGAGGAAGTGGAATTACTAGCAACGTCACTCAAACGTAACACTAAATTGAAAGTACTTGGTTTGCAAGATAATAATATTACCGAGAAAGGGTGCAGAGCATTACTGAAACTCTTGGTAGATGTATCATCGATTGATAATACCCTCAATTCAAACCACACACTGACCGCACTCAGATTGGGGATGCCTAGTAGGGCAATAAGAAATATGTTTGCTTTGGCAACTCAGACAAATAGGAATAATCCAACAACAGCTGGCAGGATAAAAGTTATCAAGTATCAACTAAATAGTTATTACAGGAAATGGTTATGTGAGTTCCAGGGTATTGAATACTGTCAGAGTAATCTTTTTATGGATATCGAGCCTATTCTTCTGCCAAGTATTCTTGCATTGATTGGGGAAGAGCATGGTCAAAGTGAATTCTACACTTCTCTTCTACCAATGTTGCCAGATCTAGTGTCATTAATAAACAGAAAGGGCATGTTGACGGATGAAAGGGCAAGAATTACGGCGCAATCCTCCGATATTAATGCACAGATAGCTGCCCTTACTCAACAGCTCTTTAGTCTCAGCGCAAAGAAAGATCAAATTGATAAAAGACTGGCACTAATTGAGTCTGGAGATAGTGAGCAAACGGTGGTGGAGGATGGAAGGAAGGAAGCTGGTGGTGGGGAGAAGCGGCAACGGATAAACTAAAAAACTTAGAGAGTACTTGCTCTGCAACACCCGACCCTACCCGCCCACCCGCCCTATCCTATTACCCGCCTGGCGCCTGCCTGTTAGATTGTGGTATCCTAGGGTATCTTTTTTATGAGAGTTTATACTTCTCATTTTGAATTAACAACTTTACCTAGCTACCTACCTACCTACCGTATGGTTGGAATGAAATGCAGTATCCAAATTTAGGGAATTTTTTTTGCAATGAAGATATCGAGTTAGAACTTCGTTCTTTTTATGGAGCAAAGTACATGATCTGAACTTTGCTCCATTGAAACAACAGAGGACCTAGTACATATCTTCATTGCTAAATAAATTCCCTAAATTTGAGGGTGGGTCAAATTACCACTCACGGAGGATCGAACTCGTGGCCTATTTTTGAGTGTTAAAGGTAGTCAAAACTACAATTTTATATGGATACCTTCCTTCGCAGTCGAATGTGAAAAGTCAGCTCAATATTGGATGCACCACAACTTAGGCACCAAATAAGTTATGGCACTATATGATGCATCAATGGATAGCTCTTTATATAAGCTTTCTATCGATATATGGGTCGGCTATGGAAACTTCACCTGAAAAAATTTTAGTGCATAACATTCCAACCATACGGTACGATACTTGCAAATCTATTAGAGCTTTAGGTTGGATTATTAGTCCACATATTACTAAGTTATATATTCATATAGTATCGTTCATCAGTAATACAGATAATACTGTCTGTGCCGCCTTTTATTTATCCTCGAGACTCGAGACACAAAGTACAAAATTATTATGGTCGGTATCAAAGGCAACAATGGTAAATCCCAAAGTCCAATAAAACAACTTCTAATAGCTGCAGTTATTGCAATAGGTGTCATTGGTACTATCAAGATATTTGGTACTGCATCATGGCATAACAAGTCAGTAATGGATGATCATGGGCAAGAACGAAGTGTGCATACTCAAAAGTTAAATGATGGTGCATCACATGATATAAAAGCAGCTAATGTTGCTGATATTACAATGTCGAAAGAGGTTGGAAAGGATATAGCTGATAACAATTTAATACAGTTTGTATTTGCTTATTTGGATGGAGTAGAGGGTCATGAAGGTATGTATAGTATCTGCGGATTGTATTGTGTATCAAATCTGACACTTTCACATTGCTGCTGTAAATTAGGGGAAGTTGTTGTCAAGCTAAAGCCAGAATGGTCTCCTATTGCAGTACAAAGGATTAAAGAACTAACACTTGATTCATTTTGGGATGAATGTAGAGCTTTTCGCGTGGTACCTAACTTTGTTGTTCAACTCGGTATCAATGGCGATCCTCGAAAACAATCCAAGTGGCGTAAGAATATACCTGATGAGACGTCTGTAAAGAGCAGCAATACACGGGGCACGGTCACGTTTGCAATGGCAGGAAAGTCCGCCTTTTTATTGTTTTATCTTATGAATTCGTGTTGATTTGACTCCTTTCTTCTCTTTGGCTGCCTTTGCAAACCACAAGTACTAACACAAGTTCTTATCTCCTCTATCTCTAACTCCATAAAGGCCCGAATACACGCACAACACAAATATTCTTTAATACAGTAAACAATAAAAGATTGGACGGCATGAATTTTGCTCCATTTGGGGAAGTTATCAGTGGAATGGATATCATAGATAGAATCAACAATGAGTACAGAGAAACGCCAAATCAGGGAAAGATCCAACAGCAAGGGAATGAATATCTTAAAAAGAACTTCCCAAAGTTGTCATATATCAAAAGTGCACGATTTATTTCATCTTCTGCGTCATCAAGCTAATACAGTTATTAACTATTTCAGTATTATATACACACTATCTTTCTTCTTTTATCTCTCAATCTAGTCTAACTTTTGTCTTTCCAAAACGCCACATTGTCGGTCTTCTTGATGCACCATTCATTGGTTGTGAGCTTGCAATACTTTCGGTCATATCTGCGGCATCCCTCTTGCCAACTCGTGATAGTCTATGATATGCACTGGAATCTGAATTACCAATAAACAGCCATGTCAAGCTAGCAAGTGAACATGCCTGAACTATAGCACTACCCCAGTGCAAGGCCACATGTCGTTGATGAAAAGGTAAGGCACTGCCGACAAACATTGAGACACCAGGCAAGGATGCAAAGTAACTCAACCCGACCAATCCGAACTTTGTCAAGAAGGACATAAGTGACGGAGGACATCTACCTCCCGATCTAACCATTCCGACACCGGTAACAAAGATCAAACCAAGTATGAACCGTAAAGTCATTAAAGCTCTTCCGGGCGGATGTTCAAGTTGATGATATGTATCAAAATCGTCATCAAACGTTCGTCCCCATTGAGCTAGTCCAGCGTGAACAAGCACAATTGAAATTGCCACTATACCACCCTTCATATCTCCGCTACTTCCTCCAGATGTTATCAAATCCAATAACGACCCTGCGGGGTTTCTAACTCCTGCAAAGAACTTGTTGGTTGAAGCATCTTTGCCTATACCACCTCCGACTACATCTGTGGGGAGTGTCCATCCACCGCCAATTGATAATAAAACTAATGAAACCATACTATCTGAAATTGCCTCTAAATGACCTGATAATGCGTCACAAGAGTAGCTGCCTGTTCCATTGAAATTGTACGCTCCCATATGAATCAATTCACAGACTGCTGATAATCCATTGGCCAAGCATGCTGCCATGACAACAACTATTATGGAGTAGAAGTACATTTCAGAAGAGCAATTCACAAGAAAGATAAATATCACAAGATAAAGATAGCTTACCAATTGCAACATGGACTTCTCCACCAACAGACCGTGCCAGTCTATAAAACAATAACATAGTCAACAATCCACTACTTATGATAGTTAATACCAAGAGATACCCGACTGTATCTTCATCAGCTGGTAAATGTTCCCAATGCAACTTTCCTGTCCCTTTTGGGCGGCCATTCAATATCGATAGATCATACAACATATCCGGTATCTGAGCATCATGTTGAAACCTTTCAAGACTGCAATCGTCAACTACGAAATAGAAATATCTTCGTCTATCCTTCTTTACAGATCGTCGTAAATTTGGTGGATTCATAATCTCATGCTGCACCCTTGCCGTGTACATTTCAACACTCTTACCCCTCTTACCCCTCCGGTCATCAGGCATACTACCCTTATAATCAAATATAATAGGTATAGCACGTTGTGCCAATCGTATCTTTTCACTACATAATGTTAATTTTTTATATTTCTTCCAATCATCATCAATGTAAATACGTAGCCGTAATTCTTGTTCATTCTCGTACATTCCGTAGGAAGTAAAGTTTACATCAATTTTAGCTGTGGATGATGATGATATTGCAAATTTAACTAGTGTACTTTCTGATTTAACGCCTGATAGATGGACCTTGCCTGAGTCTAGTTTGGCATTTACTGCTATTGGATATATAAGGAGGCTGATTGCCAATAACCAATTTAAAAGATTCGATGAAGACCTCATTTGTCAATACTCCCAATATATCAATAGTAATCAAGAAGGCTATTGCCAAAAACCAACGAAGTTTGTTTGTTGACGACCTTAGCAAAACTATCAGCTGAATTATGATATCGATACAATAATAACCGATAAGTGTCGATACTAATTATATAATATTGAGCACGCCGTGAAGACTCTAATCTAATAAACCTTATATATATCGTACGATACTCATCTCATACAACACTTTTCAAACTTTACAAGGATACCAAAAGATTCGATTCAGTATTTGAGATATCTAATTGCCGAAGATACGAATTGGTAGACTCGATATTGGTATACAACGATAAAAGTAATATGTTTATTGCATGGCATATCACTCTATCCCTTTAAACTAATATTTTGCTTGGTGGTGCATTCTTCGTCTAAGGAGTTTCCAAACACATGAAAATTATTGATAAAAAATAAAATCCTTGCTTTGAGCTTTCCGTCCATCAATCTTATTTCAATCGAACAATGGCAGGCAGAGCTACAAAGAAAGGCGGCGGTACCAAGCGTACTCGTAGTAACAGTGCTAGTAAGAGGAAGAGTAGCGCTGCCGGCGGCGATGATGGGGATATAAAAGTAGAGGATACCACAAAGCCATCAAAAATAAATGATATTGCAACACATCAATCTCTTCCCCTACTACGATCTATTAGTACTACTAATGGTAGGATGAAATCAACAGTTGGTTATGTCCGTGCTACACCTCCCGGTCATTTACTCCAACCTAATACCTCTTCCATCACCTCTTCCTCCACATCCACACTCACTTCCACATCAACCACAACTGACAAAGAAGAGGAAACGTCAAAATGGAATGAGATACGAAATCAACCAACAAAAAATGGTATACCATTCCCCCAAGATGGATTTAATCATATATTAGGTACAAAAGATATTAAATTAGTTGATGGTATACCGATCGGGGGAAGGATTGTTGAATTAGATGGACCATATCCAGCTAACGACAAGAACACAAGGGAGAAGGGAGGTGATGATGGGTGTAAAGAGAAGAAAGAAGATGATGATGGTATAGAACCTGAGGAGGAATATGCATTACAGGCTGAATTGGCACAACGCCGTTCCTCCCTATTGCAAATGGATACTGACACCACCAACAACAACAACAATAACTCCACATCCTCCACATCCCAATCAAACAACAATACAAACACTACAACAACAACAACAGACAGACATGAATACGGAGCATCACGAACACCACTCGATGCACCAATCGGTTCTCTACGTGATAAATGGCGTGTACTACCCTACTTTTTAAAATTAAGAGGATTAATGAAACAACATATTGATTCATTTGATCATTTTGTGAAAGTTGAGATGAAGCAGATTGTTCAGGTAATGTGTTTATTTTATGTGTGTGTTGTGTTGTATGTGTGTTATGTGGGTATTGATGGGTTGCAATTTGTGGTTAGAAAGGAGATTGAATCATGTATATACTTTTATGTTCTCTAACAAATACTTTTTACTCTCCTCTATCGTCAACAACAACACACCTCAGTCTCCATCAGCATGTGAAATACGAAGTGATCATGATCCAAAGTTCTACCTCCGTTACACTGACTGTTGGGTAGGTGAACCATCCATTGATGAGGATTCCTACGCTACTACACAAACTACACCCTTCCAATGTCGATTACGTGATTGTACCTACAGTGCACCCATCTATGTCAATGTTCGATATACAAGAGGACGACAAATAGTTGTAAAGAAGAAGGTAATCATCGGTCGGATGCCAATCATGTTACGTTCCTCGAAATGTTTATTACATAACAAGTCAGAACGACAATTGGCTGCCATGAAGGAATGTCCGTACGATCCAGGTGGATACTTTATTGTTAAAGGTGTTGAGAAAGTTATATTAATACAAGAACAATTATCAAAAAATCGTGTAATTGTCGAAGAAGATGCCAAGACGGGATGTGTCTCGGCCTCTATAACAAGTTCAACACGTGAACGTAAGTCCAAGGCATATATCTTTATTAAGAATGGACGATTATTCTTGAAACATAATACCTTGGCCGAGGATGTTCCCATCTGTGTGGCCATGAAGGCAATGGGTGTCGAGTCTGATATGGAATTTGTCCAATCTGTCGGCTCCGAACCTGAAGTAATTGATGCATTAGCTCTAAGTCTTGAAGAAACAAGTAAATTGGGTATATTAACACAAAAACATGCATTAAAGTATATTGGTAATAAGATGCGTGCCAAGAGTGCATTAACATGGGGTAAATCAACATTAAAGTATGGCGCGAATAGTAGTAAACGAAAGTTAAGTGCCGAGGATGAAGCACGGGATGTATTAGCCAATGTCGTATTAAGTCATGTACCGGTCGTTAACTTTGATTTCCGTGCGAAGGTAATATACATTGGACATATCGTCCGACGATTAGTCATGGTACAGCTTGGCAAGAGTTCATTAGATGATAAAGATTATTATGGTAATAAACGATTAGAATTGGCGGGTAGTTTGTTATCATTATTATTTGAGGATTTATTCAAGCACTTTAATACCGATTTGAAGAAACAGACGGATATGATATTAAGTAAGCCGAATCGAGCGCAGGCATTTGATGTTATTAAGACTATACGTCCTGATTCAATAACTTATGGGATGATGTCGGCTATATCTAGTGGTAATTGGGTATTGAAGCGTTTTCGTATGGACAGGGCAGGCGTGACACAAGTCTTGTCACGGTTGAGTTATATGAGTGCCCTGGGGATGATGACACGTGTGAATTCACAGTTTGAAAAGACACGAAAGGTATCTGGTCCAAGATCATTACAGGCTAGTCAATGGGGAATGTTATGTCCCGCCGACACACCCGAGGGCGAGGCATGTGGACTTGTGAAAAATCTTGCCTTATTGGCACATATTACTACCGATATGGAAGCCGGACCGATTGAGCGTTTATGCCGTGATTTGGGTGTAGAAGATGTGGCATTACTTTCGGGGAATGAGATTCACTCTCGGAATGCATACTGTATCTTGTTGAATGGTCTCATTCTTGGTGTGCACCTTCGTCCGATTTGGCTTGTAAAGAGTTTAAGGACACTACGTCGTCAAGGTCAGGTTGGAGAGTTTGTCAGCGTTTATCTTCATGACTCTCAAAAAGCCGTGCACATTGCCACTGATGGTGGCAGAGTTTGCCGTCCGTTAATCATTGTGGATGAAAAGACTTCTCTGCCGCGGTTGAAACAAGTTCATGTTGAGGGTTTGGCCTTGGGTACCATTCACATTAAAGATCTTCTCCGTCAAGGTGTCGTGGAGTATATTGATGTAAATGAAGAGAACAACTGTTTGATTGCAGTTGCCGAGAGAGAATTGGAGGTTAGGAGACGTGCTATTGGTGAGGACTACAAGGCAGGAAGGGTGCGAGAGTGGATGGCTTACACACACCTCGAGATTGATCCCATGACTTTGTTGGGTGTCGTGGCAGGTCTTATCCCCAACCCTCATCACAATCAAAGTCCAAGAAACACCTACCAGTCTGCAATGGGCAAACAAGCCATTGGTACAATTGGTATTAATCAGTACTCAAGGTTTGACGGTCTCATCTACACCATGATTTACCCCCACAAACCGATGGTAAAGACACGAACTCTTGACTTAGTGAACTTTGATAACATCCCCGCTGGTCAGAATGCGTGTATTGCTGTCATGTCTTATAGTGGATATGATATTGAAGATGCGGTAGTACTCAACAAGGCCTCAATCGACCGAGGGTTTGGTCGATGTATGGTTCTCAAGAAGCAACAAACAAGCGTTCGACGGTATCAGAACGGAACGATGGACCGTACATGTGGTGCTCCCGACCCGTCTGCCTTCCCTGACGGAGAGGAAGACAAGCGTTATGCTCGTTATCGAGCAGTTGACAAGGATGGTCTTTGTATGGTTGGAGAGAAGTTAGATAATGGCACCATCATGGTGAATAAAGAATCACCTGTCGATACAAGTACTCCAGTTGAACGATTGGTTCAGACTGATTATAAGTATTCAGGATCATCCTATCGATCAAGTGCACCCTCTTATGTGGATCGTGTTCTCATTTCATCTAATGAGAATGAGCAATTCCTGTAAGTTTTGTGTATCAACTGCTGTCTATTGCTGAGTGTATGTGTTTGTTTTTAATCTCTTTTTCTATACTATAGCATCAAAGTCATGATGAGACAAGTTCGTCGACCGGAGCTGGGTGATAAGTTTGCCTCTCGTCATGGACAAAAGGGAGTCTGTGGTTTGATAGTTCCTCAGGTTGATATGCCATTCAATGAACAAGGCATCGCACCTGACTTGATCATGGTGAGTTGAATTGAAATTGTGTTTATGATTCTTGACTTCTTCATTTGACGTGTCTTTCTCACCATGCACTCTTTCTTCTAGAACCCTCATGGCTTTCCGTCACGCATGACTGTTGGAAAGCTAATCGAACTCCTCGTTGGTAAGGCTGGAGTATTCGAGGGTCGACAGGCATATGCCTCAGCCTTTGGGGAAGAATTCGGCTCATCGGACACTGTTCAGAGTGCTGAACTTGCTTTGATTAGGAATGGATTGAATTACACAGGCAAAGACATCTTCTATAGTGGTGTCAACGGAGCACCTCTTGACGCTTACATCTTCTCTGGTCCTGTATTCTACCAAAAACTAAAGCATATGGTCCTTGATAAAATGGTAAGTTTCTGCGATGCTGCGGTTATAGGATGTAGTATTGACTTATCACATCCTCAATTGCACTCACTGACATCTTTTATTTCTACTCAACTAAAAGCATGCTCGGTCTAGAGGACCTCGAGCTGTGCTCACTCGGCAACCAACAGAAGGTCGTTCTCGTGATGGAGGACTTCGACTTGGTGAGATGGAACGTGACTGTCTCATTGCCTATGGTGCAAGTAACCTTATCATGGAACGACTCATGCACTCCAGTGATGCATTCTCTGCAAGTGTGTGTTTGACGTGTGGTCTCTTACAATACAAGAACTGGTGTCAATTTTGTCGTAGTGGGGAAAGAGTTGCGGATATTCGATTACCGTATGCATGTAAGTTGCTGTTCCAAGAATTACAATCGATGAATGTCTTGCCTAGATTGAGGTTAAAGGATGTGTGAAGCCAAAATATACTCATGACGTCCGTAAACGACAAAGCAACAGCAACCTATAATAGTCTCTTTGCTTTGATGGGTGGATTTGAAAAACAAATATGAAGAAGAAGAACGAGAGAGCTTTAACATCTTAATCTAAGGCTCCATCTATCATCTAATATTTATGCTCAAATAGATACCTATGCCTAATCACTTGAATTTACATTTAACCAAACTAACACAAACAAACAGATATTCTATGTATGCAACCAATATATATTCCCATAACGAGAGTTGACGCCCGACATGCTTCCCAAAGCTATGCAAGTACCAACTCAAAGAGGTGGACTCGCTAGACTTAAAACTTTGGAAGGGTGAACGATGTACTCTCACTGGCTGCAAATTCAGCTCCCTCGACAATAACCACATTGCTACTTTGCAATGGAACTGTCGTGACAGTATACTTCCCTTCGCCCCACTGACAACACATCCCGTCGCCGTATACGTCATAAATTGTAAAGACATAGTCACCAGCTGGTAAACACACTTCTTGAGTATCTTCTTTCGCATCGGCAGCAACGGGCGATGAACTAGCAACAATTACTCCGCCTTGGGTGATATCCCAACTTTCATCCTGTGGGTACATGTCAAAATTAAGGCTGACTGATACAGGATAACAATCTGGGTCTGGCGGAGTAGATGACGCGGCAGGTGTTGAAAAGGTCTTGGTTTCACTCTTCCCAAACGAACCACCACTAGCAACGATATCATCACCAAAGGCGAGCTGATAAGAGCCTTCTCCCCAATCACAACAAATACCATCACCATACACATCATAGATTATGAAGTCATACGTTCCATCTGGTAGGCATACACTGTCCGTCTCTGCCGGGCTAAACTGCAATGACGCATCATAAGGAGCTGATGTGGCGATAGCTGTACTTTGACCCTGTGGGATGATTTCCCAACGAGTATCGGTAGGGTACTGGTCGAGAGTAACATCAATAGTAAGTGTATGGCCATCACAATCAGAATCAGATGGTGGTGTTGGAGGTACCGGTGGAGCCGTGTTTGCACCCCCGCTGGAAGAAGGACAGCAAGGATTAATCTCCTCTTCGGCTACTGCCCCCAATGCTTCCAAGCATAAACCAGAGTTGGCATCCAATGCCATATAAAAATCAACTATTTCCTTGCAAGTAGTACCATCATCAGCAAACTCAAGCTCTTCCTTCTCAACACTTAACCCATTTGGACAAATTAAACATGGATTCTCTTGTACAACAGGACAGCAATATACCTCAATTATCTTACTCCCTTCACAACTTTCATCATCTTTAGTGAGTGTTAAAGCTGTTGAATCAACAACCTCTTTACAGGTTGCATCACCACCGAAATCGGTGGGAACATAGTCATCGCTGACTGTTAGCCCGTTAGGGCAGAGTGTACATGGTTCCCTATCTTCTGATGGACAGCATAACATTTCATATATACTAGTACCATCACAAAAGTCACTCCCAAAGAAGTTTACTTCGTCAACTAATCCCTTACATGTAGTCGTCGTATCTCCATCTGCAATAAATGGTGTATAATCTTCCCCTTTTGTTATACCATTTGGACAGATTGTACATGAATTGTCCCCAACAAAATCTCCCGCCTGCGCTGCATCATCAGGACAACAAAATAACTGTACATAATTACTAAGTTCACAACTTTCATCAAAATCTTCGTTATACCACGTAGCTGTATTATCAATTAATTCTTGACATGTTTGTGTATCATTATCAAATGGTATATAATTCTCATAATTGGCTGCTATACCATTTGGACAGAGGTTACATGAAGAAGTAGAACTGCCGCCGGATGTGTTGTCAATTGTTGTTGTAACTAGGAACTCTTCTTCAGTGAGTAGACACTCAGTGAAATCATGGGCATTTACTTCCCGTCTATCAGCAGCAAGTAACTGACCATCTGACAGGGACACAGATGCACCGACATATCCCGCATAATCACCGCTACTGTTCAATACCAATAACTCTTGTCTCCATTCCTTACTAGCTGCATCATGCGTGTACATGAAAATATCATTCATCACTGCCAAAACTAACATGTTGGCATCCATAGTCAATGGATATTCATATAGACTCTGTGATACATCAAACCTCATGACCTGACTCTCAAAGAATCGTTTGTCACGATTGTCACGTTTATAAAAGAACAGCCCTCCTGATACTGTTGAATAGGCAAGCGTATCCCAACTCATAGCAATGGAACTCACTGCTCCATACGAAGGATCTTTATACTCGAGCTGTTGGAATGGGATAATGCTGATACCAGAGTCATCATCTCGCTGTGCCTTGTATACAACAATATTGATATCACAATCAGCACTGGCGGCAACAACATCTTCATATATTGACACGGTGTATCCAAAGAACTCGGCACCACACAACTTATCATCAGGCTTCATTCGTTTCAACTCAACCCATTCATTCGATGTATCATCTCGTCGAAAGATCGTTATGCTGCCCCTATTCGTGTTTTCTTCAGGTGCGCCCACAACAATCAAATCACCGTCAACATCAACAGACTGACCGAAATTGGCACCATCATAGGTATCCATAGTTGCTCGTTTGTAATCGTTGGGAATGTATGCACCCTTCTTCTGACGCCATTCGAATAATGTCGTATCATCAAACTCATAGATAAATACGGCACCCGTCTTTAATGGATCATCGTCACTAATATCGGTAACAGCCTCGGGAGCGCCGATAACAGCGACATTGCCTGATATGGCAACGGAATTCACCTCACCAACATTAGCAATTAGACCAAATACTTCAGTACGTTTCCAGACATTTGTGGTGGGGTTGAATTCGAAGAAGGCGACATATCCTGAACCGGATGCCACCACGGCCTTATTCCCATCGATTGCAACCTTGGGATAGTTTGCCGAGAGTGATCTAACACCCTCCAACTGTTGGGTATTCACTCCGGTATCAAATGTGTTCATAATACATGTATCATCCCCTGCCGATATAATACCATTATCCGGAGTCGAGTTGTCAACTGGAGTGCTATCCTCTTTGGGTGAGATTGTTGGCGAATCGTTGACTACACCAACACCGGAGACAATTCCAGTACCTTGACCATAATCAGTAGGGTCCCGTGAAACGGCATCATCATTTTCAGTATTAGCTTGAGATGGAGTGGAGTTCTTATCATCGCCTCCCCCGCCGCCAAGGGTCGCACCGAGGGCACCAGCGATGGCAACCACCACTAGCAGAGCAATAACAACAATAAATATCTTTTTAGCATCCCAAAATCGTTTCTCCCTCCAAGATACACCTTGATTTAAACTCCTTGACTTGCTGTTGTTGTTTGTACCATCTTGTTCATTATTGTTGTTGTTGGGAATGGCCGCCTCCTCATCAACAGGCTCTGCCATACCCACGGCCATAAACTCCTTAGACTTGTTCGATACTTGATCAGTAGTTGCACTACTTCTAGCCTCGAGTTCAGAAGACAGTACAGGAGCAGCTGCATCAGCGGCACCCAACTTCTTGAAATGTTCTTGAATAGTATCTGACTTGTCATTATTATCAGAAGCATTCTCAGGTGGGGGTATATTCTCACCAACCGCGGGAGACTGCCACGGTTTAGCACTTGCCTCAATAACCTCACCTTCACGTACGGTGCTATCATCTAAGGCAGTCTCGTCGTCATCGTCATCACCTAACAAATCTTCATTTTCACGCATAGCTTCTAGTGTATCGATTAGTTCAGCCTCGCGTCCTTCGTATTCGTCAATGAGTTCATCAATGTGATCAATTTCACCAGGCATGACTGTTTTGATTGAGTGTGCATATAGACATATAGAATGTAAGTAAAGAATGAATGCCAATGTCTGCGGTCACGCATCAGAAAACAACTTGGGAAGTAGCAGTAATACTTACCCAATGAAACCAATTCAACAACTCGTGCCCGAAACCCATCCTCGGCATTCACCGTAGCCTTTGTCGCCGCCACAACAGAAATATCATCACTATTTAACACATCATTAGCAACAGCAGCAGCAGCAGACGTACTTCCTGCACTCTTTCTATTATAACTCTTATTCTCTTCCAATGCAGCGGTCTTGGCAGCACCATATCCACGGAATGATACCTTCTCGTCCATTTTTAATGCTGGTGCACCGACTGATGTTTTTTGCCAGTAGGATGCCATTTTATTCTTCTTAACCTTGGCACTGATATTATGTGCGTGGTTTATGAATGCAAACCGAGGGCGTTGGATATGAGTGTAAGAATAGGGATGGAAGTCAGCGGAGACATATCATATGATCAAAAGTTAGAGCAACATATCATATGATAAAAAAAGGGAGCACCCAAAAACACAAAAACAGACGTACGGTTGATTCTTCTGTTTAACACTCTTAACCTTCTCCTTCTTCTCTTTCCATTCATCTGCCATATCACTCTTCAAATCTTCAATATTAGCATGCACTAAAAGAACATATATATGCGAGTAAAAGGTTAAGGTTTAGTACAAAAGTCAAGGAAAATTAAATACAATGGAAGGGTCACACGATAAAAAACTAATGTACAAATAGACTTTACCTGATATTTCATCAACACTAACATCATCACGTTCAATCACACCACTTCCAGCAGCAGCCGTTGCCAATCTTAATTGTTCTTTCAATTCTCTAAGGTCATCTAATGAACTTTCAATATTATTAATTTTATTTGATTGTTCATTATGTGTTTCATCCGATTGATTGGCGAGTTTGGTGGAGAGTTGTTGAGTGGTTGAGGATTGGATTATTTCCTCTGTGGATAAAGTGGATTTCTTGGATAGAGTGGATGATTTTGTATTCCGTGAACCTTCGTCGGATGGTTTCTTTTCGTAGTTTGTATTGTTAAACTTCTTTTCCAATGCTGTTTGAGGTGATGACGGTTGAGTGCTGTCAGATGTAGAGTATGCCTTGGGTGATGCCGGTGGACGGGGTGGTTTAAACGGTGGAGTAGTATTCTTACTAGGACTACTCGGAGTAACCACACCACTTCCTACACTATTAGCACTTTGTGTCTTTTTAGGTGGACTCCATCGTTTACCAGTATATACCGGTCTATTACTCGTATTGTTACCCTTTTGTCCGGGTATAATTGGTGATGCTTTTGCACTCTTTTGTTGCCATTGACTAAATAGTGCATTCTTTTTAGGTGGCATTTCAACTACCTTAGTTGGTGATGTAGATGATATACTTTTGGTAGTTTTGGGTGGACTTTCAGGCTTAGATTCAAACTTGGCAGTGGCTAAAGCGACAGGGGATGGTGTACGATTATTTGTTGTTATTGGTGATGGTGAATTTAAGAATGGTTGTTTAGTTGGTGTCATTGACATTTCAGTTGTGGCTGTTTCAGCATCTGTTGAGTTGGTTGTTGGTGATGATTTCACTTTGTTGTTGTCATTGTTATCAATGTTGTTATTTGTAGAGTCTTCTTGAGATTGTGCCGGCGGTGGACCAGAGCCAACGAGTGAGTCTGATGATGGGACAGTATCAACCATTTTAATAGAGTTAATATAGTCTATATATTGTTTGTAGGATATACTTCGTCGTGTTGTATATATTGTTATATTCTCAAGGAGTGAGTTCATACGATCAACAAAATTATAAGTGACATAAGATTTATGTCCCTTCGATATTGCAAGTGATTGTGTAGCCCTTGATTATATTTGAGTTCACTGGTATTATACCGCCGCTCACTACAGCTTTATTTATTGCAATTGTATAATCGATCTATGGCGGCGTATATCGAGAGTTTAGTTGGAGTATAAAGCCGCTAATAACCCTCAACTAAAATAATATGCACCACTTTGCTTATTTTTGTCTTGTAAAGGACATCTCGAAATGAGATCGCGTGCTTTCTTGATTGATCTCCCTTTTATGTATTATTCCCTGAAAATAGTGCGACAAAATGTCCCACTCTTTATGTATCCATTATTATATCCATATAGTGGGCTTAAATAACCACAACCGCCCGTGGTTGATTCCCAGCTCAGCACTTTTC
>Ga0214477_100039_pt1 | contig 77940 bp, 58 predicted proteins | sample M1_20Mar14CPVII9_FD_165058 | JGI IMG/M metagenome (GOLD analysis project Ga0214477, IMG submission 165058) | Marine eukaryotic communities from Monterey Bay, California, United States - M1_20Mar14CPVII9sort6BwellC16 | ecosystem: Environmental > Aquatic > Marine > Unclassified | place: USA...
AGTTTGCAAAAAGAAGTAGGTAGGATGCATCGGAATGCCTATTTTTATACTATTGAGATATCATTCTTATCAGCAGTTTGTTTAATGTTTTCAATGAGCATGGATTGGTTTAGGAAATATAACAGAGCTCGTGCTTCATGTAGCTACATAATGTTACGTACAGTACGGACCGTACAGTACGAACAGAGCTCATCTCAAAAATTCTAAGTCTTTTCATTTTAACCATGACAAAGCAATGTACTACATTCAGGCAGCCGCTACTCCATAACTACATAAGTTTATAATAAACTACCGCAGACACGTTATAACTATATAGTCAGCTATAATATACAAAGAGATTTATACTGCCAACTACCCTAGTTGCTACGATATCTACGCTTACATCAGCCCATCAAAAAAGTGAGAGACGATGATGCACTATGATCAGTCGGCTCTATTTGTGAAGGCATATAAGCCATCTGATACATACCTAAGCGATACCCCTTAATTAGTATGTATCACTGAAGCGCTGGATGGAGTTTATATACCTCCCATGCTCGGGATGAGTCTACAACGATGACATGCGCTACCTATCACTCATTATTCGCAAATTTGTTGTGGTAGAAGAACAACTCTACACGGGGCAATACGGGGAAAGAAGCCAAGATATGATATGCAACAATCAACTATGGGTACATTGATCGAATAATATCACATTTTTGGTTTGGATTGGCCGTATAGGGATGGCATGGATACGATATTGATAGAGGATATAAAATGCACACCTGATATGCACAAGATGTTTTGTTGCATCATCCTGCTCTACAAATGTTAATTGGGGTAGTTAGAGGATCACTATTGGGGTACTAGAAGACTATCTAAATCGAGTTGTAACGCAAACTATTGGATATTGGATTGCAATGTGCTCGTATGAACACACAACAGCATATGCACAGAAAATGCATAGAAATCATCCATAACATACTTCAAAACAATACATATCGCAATAAAATAGTTGCTGCATATTATTAGATACTAAAACTATGAAATCATACCATAGATAAGCATAGCATACGTATGTAGAAGCGATACATATGTGAAAGTGGTAGAATATGCACTCTATCTAGACTTGCATAGAATAGAGGTATCCTTGTTCTACTACGGCAAAAGAGTATAGATATCTTCTCTTTATATATAATGCTTGACAATACGATGATATATTAGCTCTCGGCAGCCTCCGGCGGCCTCGTAATGAGCAGTTAAAGTCAACATGAAATGAGTGGGCTAAAGCTTTGGGAACCGTGAAGAAACGGTTGAAAATGTTACCAAGAATAACTTTTCTTAGTAGATTGTTAGCGTCACGAGGCTGATCTGGTAACATTTCTTAGCAGAGTTGTAGGCAGAGAATGTTACCGGGCTCGTCTAAAACTCAGCCAGAAAGGGTACAATTAGGGGATATACGGGTACAAAATTGGATACCTGAGAGGGAGTTGATGGTCTCTACAGATTCCTATGTAGCCCACGGTACTTGCTCTCTGTAAAAAAGTGTTACGGGTAACATTTCCAGAGAAATAGAGAAGAGTTAGTGAAAGAAGTATGTAGAAGTATTATCCAATGCCTCCATTAAGCCCATCACCCTCTTCATCCACACAATCGCTGGTGACAGCGAAGATACAGGGCATTCGAAAAAGAGATGTTTTATCAACCAAAAATAATGAACCCATCATACACCATCACACTAATCAAAAGCAGCAAACAATACTATCATCAACTCCATCACGTGCCATTGCTCCCATTGCAATCATAGGTGGTACTATATCAGTTTATTCATCAGCGATAAATCTATCGCATAATACAGACTTTACTCCATTATCAATACTGTATCTTTTACTATTGGCTTTAAATTACGCCATTATGCCCAGATTATCTAAACGATATATCCATCCACAAACGAATAAACAATCTGTTGCATTGGCTGAGGAGATTGTTAAAATGAGTTTAGGATTGGGTGGTTGGATTATGACTAGTTATGTTACTGCAAATAACGACAACAATTTAGATACATCATCAACAACAACATCTATACTATCACAAGAGCTACAAAATTGGTCACCAACATCTACACTTATTGCTGCTGGCTTGCCATCGGCTCTATATGCATTACAGGGTACATTGACATATACTGCATATCAAAATCTTGACGCTGTCACCTTCAATGGATTGACTCAGTTGAAAGTGCTCAGTTCTGCACTATGTTGCTATTTAGTATTGGGTAGGAAACAAAGCATAATACAAGTTATTAGTTTGGGATTACTAATGATGAGTACTGTTATATTTCAGGGTAGTTGGAGACATTGGTTTGTACATAAAGAGAAGGAACCTGTTGCAAATAACAACAATCGTCATCTTCTACTTGGAGTGCTGCCATGCTTAACAGCAACACTCCTTTCAGGACTTGCGGGTGCATTCTCTCAAAGGAGTTTGCAAAAAGAAGTAGGTAGGATGCATCGGAATGCCTATTTTTATACTATTGAGATATCATTCTTATCAGCAGTTTGTTTAATGTTTTCAATGAGCATGGATTGGTTTAGGAAATATAACAGAGGTAGTAGTAATTTGATGAAGAACAAACATGACCGTTCACAATTTTGGGATCATTGGACATATGCAACACTACTTCCAATAACAACAAAAGCAACAGCAGGTTTGCTAACGGCACTAGTTCATCGACATTTGGGAAGTGTTATAAAAGGATTTGCTCTTGTGTTGGGGCTAGTTTTCTCGGCCTTGCTACAGTTCGCTTTGGAGGGAGTAGATTTGTCAATTGGTCAGCTGATAGGAACAGCTTTGGTTTTGTTTAGTAGTTGGTTGCATTTTACTAATGCTGTTCAATAATCACAGAAGACTGAAAGAATAATATTCAATAGAGAATTTTGGCTTTAATAGAGTATTGTGTTTTCATACCACATAAATAATTTATGACCAAAATGGATCAACTTCTTTCTCGACATCCAACCTTTCCTTCATCGATTCACCTTCTAATCCTTCCAAGACATTCATATTACTTTCATCTACCAATACATCACTCAAATCCATATATTGACCTCCTCGTTCTTTCCACTGTCCATCCATATCATAGAATAGCCTTGACTTTGGTGTCATAACATGTACCATAACTTCACCAAAATCTAATAATATCCAACCACTATCTGCAGTACCCTCTGGTACACCCTTGCCTAAACATCTCTTTCCTTCATATTCTTCTTCAACATCTTTGGCAATAGCATTTGCGATAGCTTGATTCTGTGGACGACTTGTACCACAAACAATTACCACAAAACTTGTCAGTGATGTACATTGAGTCACACGCATTGCAACTATATCACTACAATTTTCATACAAAGAATATAAAATAGATGAGTAAGTATATAGATATAAGTGTACATTTCAACATATCAAATATGAACATATCATATGCACAAGATACCACCACATAATAAACACTTACCTAGCCTTTCGCATATCTGCTGCATGTACAATGGTATGTACCAATGGTACCAATGGATCATCAGTAATTGACCCGACAGGTAAATCAGTAGGATCAACTGAATGTGGAAATTCAGGATCTGAATTGATACCATCTAAAAGATCATTAACTTGTGGTCGAGTTCGTTTGGCAGTATTTTCAGATACCGATTTCTTATTTCCAGGACCTCTATTTCCTTTCCGAGCATTTAGTTTTGTTGATGTGTACTTTGTATGATGTGTAGATGGTATTATGATGTTATTATGTTGATGTATTGTTGTTTGAAAAGCATGTGATGTTAGTATGAGAGTATGTGCCATCAACATCAACATTAAATTATGTTGAGCTCTTTTTGATATTATAGATTGCAACCGATTCATTTTTTTGATAGGAATGCAATGATGAGATGTCTTGTGTTTATTCCTAATAGGGTATATGGTAAGTAGTAAGTATGTATAAAGAGGTGCATTAGCAATTAGCAGATATGAGTCTATGAGAGTGAAAAAGAAAAAGTGATGGCTAAGACAAGGCTAGAACTTAAGAAGATATGCATCTCAAATTTGAGATGACCAACCGCGCGATTTCGCGCCGTTTATTTGAGGTATCCTTTTTACGAGTTCCTATGTAGAAAATGCATGAAGGTGCACCCACAAAGCCATCAACTCTCATAAATTTGCAAAGCAATACATACAACAAATCCAAATCAATATCGTATCAAACAATAACATGAAGTCTTCAATCTCCTCTCTAGTACTTGCCCTATCGGCCCCATCGACAATGGCCTTTGCTCCATCCAGCTCATCATCTACTACACGTCAATCATCGACTGCAGTACAAAACACACTACGTGATATGGCATCCTATCCTGATGAAATGAAAATGATGGATGAATTTGAACAATTCGATCGTAACGGTGCCTTCTCTCGTTCACCACAGGGTGGTATGGGAGGCCGATCAGGCATGATGGGTGGTATGGGTATGGAAGGACAACGTAATATGCAAATGCAAGGAGGAAATCCAAATCCGTTTGCACGTGGAGGAAACGATCGTATGTATACACAAGATGGATTTGACCCATACTCAGCCTATGGTAACTCATTCGGTATGAGCCAATCTGATAACCGCCGTGGAGGACCTGGTCCTCGTGGTGGTAATATGATGGGCGGTGGTATGTATGGCGGCGGACCTGAAATGATCAACGGTGTACGTACTACAGATACAATGGGTGGATTTGAGTATGATTCTCGTACTAGGTCTCGTGATGGTGGATTAGGTGCGCCTCCAGGAATGCCTATGGGTGGTGAATACTTCGATCAAGGAGGTATGGGTTACGGTATGGGCGGATTTGATGGTCCAATGATGGACGGTCCTATGGACTACGGATACCCAGGGCAATTTGATGGACCACAGGGTGGTGAGATGATGGGACCTTAATTTGATTGATTGATGTTTCTTCAAGAGCCGACAAGTCAACACTCAAGTTTCATTTCACATTGTCGACTCATCTCTTCCACTTTCATACAAACAAACAATCTACTCTTCAGTTAAAAATCCAAGCCGTAGGGAACATCCTAGAGGGCCAAACAGAAACCCTAGTTCTTCCAGGCCACAAAGATATTCTCAAGGAGCACGTAGTCACAGTTAGATTTGTGATTTTACTGTTGTGCTTTCTTCAAACCCCTGTCTGATAAAATCAAAAGATTCAGTACAATAAGCTGCCTCTAGGGCATCACAACAAAACAAGCTGGATCTCAAAATAGTGTATATAGATGATCAGCAGTTAGGCAAAAACAAGTTAAGCTAAAATTCATCATTTATATGTTACATATATCTTTATTTCACTAACAAATATTAACTCCCATCTTGACCTGTCTGGAAATTTACATGCGCCTGCCTTATGTTTGCTGACACGAAGAGCAAGTTTTTCATCGACGAGAGAGAGAGAGAAGTGCAAAAGCTGGTTGTACTGATAGGAGATCAATACATTAGAGTGTTGAGCACAAAACATTTTATAATCAAATGATATCATCCAAAGTAGGCAACTCTATTCCGCTTAATATCCGGAACTAACAGTTGTCTGATAATTGAGCTCTTTTGAATCAAGCTTGTAATCATTCTTCTTCATCAGTTCATCTACATCCTTCCTCTTCTTTAGAAACTCTCTTGACAGCTTTGCTACTTCTGCGTCACTTCCATCCTTATCTTCACACTCTTGCAATGCTTCTAATGCCTCTCCAGCTAACATACAGCCAACCGCATACTTTAATGCAGGATGAAAGTTCCCTTCTAAGATTTCACTTGGTAGTAGCCATTTAGCATCGCAATATTCCTCTTCATCAACTACTACCTTCTTCACTTCGTCTTCATCTTTAAGTTGTAACTTGTAACAGAACTGTGTATCGGTTGTACCATGATCTTTCGGCTCTTGTTCTCTCATACCAAATGCAAATGCCTGACAACAGACTACTTTAAACCGACTATCTGCAATATCTAATTTGAGCTCACGCTTTAACAATCGTTGACAACTTTGAATAGGTGTTTCTCCTGGAAGATGCGCGTTTCACAGTTTATGATGACGAAAGAGAGGTGATGGCGACTTCTGTTAGTACATATGACTTGCAAGGGCATTCAAATAAAAGCACACTAAGGTCAAATGAAGTAGTCACATCACTGAGACTTCACATTTTAACACAATCAAATGCATGATAATAATACAAACGCAGACTTTCCTGGAAATATACGACCACCCTGAAACCACCAATCTGGTTGAGGTTGTACACATCGTTTACCACAAAAGATATGCGTGCCAGCCGGATTTAGCAAGAGGATATCGGTACAACCTTTTACAAGGTTATCTAGAGCCACACCGTATTGGTCATCGGGTAGGAACCTGTGATGATGGTTGGTATATTGAGATATTATGAAAGAATGAGATGATACATCATCGTATTTATGTGCACCTAACATCAAACATATCATAATTATGAAGCATAAAGTCAAGTCATGTCATAGGTGCAACTCCATCAAAAAATAAGATAAGTAAGTAGGTATTTGCAACCCATAATCACTTACGTTCGCCGAGATTTGAAGTTACCAGTCTCGTGATAGGGTATACCTGATTGAAACATGATAATACAACCTATATCTATGTATGTTTATTGGACAGCAGTAAAACAATAAATATGTTGCAACTTTAACTTTTGCTACTAATCAGTTTTCACATTTTTTAGGTGAAAACTCCTTTCCTTGACATCCATAATGAAGCAGTAGAAAAAGGGCACAAACTCAGACAAGCTAACAAATAAAGCCACAGCCAGAGATGTACACTACGCCATATCTAAACATCAACTATACATATTCATATGTCTAGATATTGTTAGGAGGGTTTAATCGGTTGGCAAGTATGTAAGAGTATGATTGAGTTACTCCTTAGATCGCGATTCACATTTCATATCCAGTGCAAGAGGAATAGTGTTTCAAAGAGGGAAGAAGCAAATGAATGAAGATATAATGCAGGGTATAAGTTGGTAGGCATCCCTTTATGATGATGTATGTGCACTGATACCATAAAATCTTTCTCTCGACTGGAATCGAATCTGGAAGTTATACACTCAACACTCTAACCTGTATCTTCCTCCTATGAAATTTCTCCTATGAAATAGGGTGCCTTTACAAGACGTTTGTTTTAGTATAGAATTGTGTAGAAATGAGCCCAATTGGCAAGGGATGTGTATAATTTTGTTGTTGAATAGAATAAAACATGTAGAAAAGTTTTGGAACTTTCTCTTTTAATTCACTGCTAATTTGTAACCAGTAACATTATTAAGTTGCTGTATAACTATAATCCCCACTTATATATACAATTGAAGAATAATCATATAATCCCTTCGAATCAATGGTAAATAACAAATGATGATGTACAATACCGTACCATTCATTGTGTTCGATTGATATATATTTTTGTCAATTATTATCACCAGATTATTATTGCAACGCAACGTTATATCTCCTTTGGTTTACTTCTCAATCCCATTTCAATCTTCCAGTTATCATCTACTGCCGGCCAAACGAACCATAGTCCACCGACGGTTAATGGACCTGCCCAACCCTATTAATTGTTTGTATAAGAGTTGAGAAAGAGTGGTGGTGGCAAAAAAGATACGTGTAATATAATATCACTTACAGCTAATTTAGGCAAAACCTTGCTCTTCGCGCATAAGAAACTTGACGCCGTTCCAACAGTACCAAAGATTGGCACGGGGAGTGGGTGAATGATCCGTGTTATTGCTTGTAACATCTGAGAGGAGATGATAGGCTTTTGATATGATAATGATGATATGAGGTGAGGTCTGTTATCTGTCGACTGTGGTTAGAGTCGATTAAATCTTAACTGTCTGGTGTTATAGAATGATCAGCAGTATTATCAAGAGGGATAATATGGTAGTGTTATCGTAGGTACCAATTGCCAAGCCAAAAGTGCTATTAACTATTATACTCTGACACGTGTAATACAGCCTACATATTTTATTTGAATATGGTACGATATGTACGAAACCTATCCTTTGGAGGATCGAGAGAGATCGAGAGTATGTGCAATGATCACCTCTCATTCATTGTCTTTCTTAGGCGTATCATATTCTCTGTAGACGTATGGTGCTAATCTGAGTGTACGATAAAGACCGCAGGAGATGTGGATAAGACCCATTATCCTGTAACTACATAGGATATCTCAGCCTTATTATCAATCAGTTCTAATATTGACTTTATATTATCTCAAAGAAACACAGAATTTATAGATAGCCCTGATGCTCATTATAAGAGCCCTGCTCATCTTCTACAATATTTCCTTGTTGATTCACATCATCCATCTCATCTTCATAGGTATAGGGGTAAACACCAGTTGGAGCTGGCCCAGCATTTTGCATACAGACAATCCAATTAGCCATGGGTGGAAGATTATCATCGAAACTATCATCGAAGTTGGTGGGAGCAGCATAAAAGTCTACGTCTTTTGTTGTACCAGGATTAGCACCAGGTGGAACAATGGAAATATACCACCTCCTATAAACGACCAGGTACAGAAAGAATGGATTGCGTGAGCTGATATATTCAATAAACATAAGGCGCATCATACCCTCATCTTGTGAACTCACCGAGTATCATCCATAAGTTTACAGCGAAACAATGTGAACTCTTCGTCGTTTCCGTTGTATCTACCAGAATTAACATATTTCGGAACGTTATCACAAGCTCCTTGTCGTTTGTATAATCCATTCATTGCCTCAATTCCACACCCCTCAACAATTATATCATCAGTATCACCATACTCGTCACTATCATCAAATCCATCATCATCATCACTTTCCATATTATCTTGATCATCATGATATTGACGACTGTGATGACCACGTCTTCCAGAATGATCATTTCTAGCCTGCATCGGTGCCATTTCTCGTCGAGACTGATTCGGATTCATCCAAGCCCAACATCGTGGATTCATCTGCATCCATTGATCAACCAAATGTTGGCGTTGCAATTGTTGAATAGTATGAGTAATACTTGATAAGAACTGCTGATCCTGATACGTTTGACGGCGTCCAGACAGTTGGCGAGCTGTTTGGTAACCATACCGCAGCAACCCAACGGACATATCGTCATCCCTATTACTCTCGTCATAAAGCATTAGTGTCTGTATTCGATCGTCACTATTGTTGTCAGGAATTGCAACTAGGACACGCATGATCTAAGAGAAATGAAGAGTTAAAGGAACAATATTTGAGAAAGACCAGTAAAGGTGAAAATGTATACAATAAAATTGGAAACTAACCATGATCACCATACGCTCATTGTCAGAACGTCTGTCCCATGAATTATTCAAACTGCGATGATACCATCGTGCTGCAGATTGTATCAGTTTCCTTGATATAGATACACTTGCGCCACAAGCGGCAGCTGCTAAAAGATACTCTGAAAATTCACTATTTTGATTTGCAAACTGCATGAAGCACAATGATTCAATTGCAGTCTGAGCTAGTCTGGGAAGTCTCGTCAAAGTTTTGTAGTTCACTGCGACATCGTTTGCTATACTCTCAATACGGGTGTATTGCGTCAAGTGCTGCTCGCCCTCAACCTCATACCATCTACACTTTTCAGAACGGCGAGTAAGATCTGGTCTAAAGTCGAAGGTTTTCAATTCTCTTTGCACCTGAAATAAGTGAAAACAGCAGAGCAGCAGAGGTATTGATTAAAGTGTAAATTACATAATACGAATAGAGCAAGAAGTCACACAAAACATACCTGATCATCACTGTTGTTCACCAACTCCCTGTGATAAACTAAGAAACCATTTAGATCTAATACCTTGCCACCGTCTACTCCTTCTACATCAACACCATGTCTCTCGAAAAGCTGTTCAATTCTCTGCGGTGGGATACGCATGCTACAGTCTCGCAAATATTGGTGAATATCATTAAGAGTCATGCCAGCTGCACCGTTGGGCTTAGACTCCTCATAAAGGATAGATAGAGCTTCAATTGCACGAGGTGTCAGTGTACGTATTGCTCTCCCTCGGTTGGATTCGCCTATTTCTTGGAATATAGGTTCTTTCCTGACCCAAGGCATTCCCATAAGGCAACCAATGGCCTCAAGCAAAATCAAATTTGTGGCATAATCACTTCTGTCTTCGGAATTGTTCATGAGGATGTTAGTCGATCGAACCTCTTTCCTTGTGATAGCCTCAAGAGCATCAGCGGGTACAGATGATCCCGGAAATGTCTCCTTCACCTGCTCGTCTGAGTTATGACGGAGGGCAAGACAAGTTAATCGCTCTATGAAACGAGCCTCGACCATGGCATCACGAAGTAATTCCAATTCCAGAGAAGACTTGCCACTGGTGGCTAGTTCTCGGATGAAGAACGGGATATCAATATATGCTTGTGTATATCGAGGAGATACCTCAATGAGTTCAGAAATGTATGATAGAATGATACCAACACTCGTGGCGGTCACCCCAATCTTTTCGAAATCTTCCAATGGACGAAAAGTTGCCTCTAACTTTGTGGGAAATGAAGAAGCAGTGTGGTCCCGTTTACTGGCTATCAATCGCTCTCGATCTTCAACCTGTTGTTTCCAAGCTTCCATCCATCTTTCAAGTAGCTCTAGCTCTGCATTCTTGCTCAACAGAGAAGCAATGGCACATGCAAATATTTTCAGTGCGGTTTGCCTTGGCCTTTCCTCGGAACATTCCATCGTGTAAGCACGGATCCAATTCTCATTCACAAGACGCGTTCGGTCAGCCAAGTCTGCAACAAACATGGAAGTTATCTCAATTGATGAGGAGAATACTTGCTCGAAAGTTTTGAACCAGCTGTCCAAAACGTCTTTGTTCAATGGCAAGTGGAAGAGTACATCAAATACAAATGATAGAGACATTCGTACTATTCCTAAACGACATGAGTCCATCTCGGATCCAGGAATGACCGGAGAGGGTGAAGATGAAGGTGTAATATCCATACTATCATCCTCGACATTGTTTTGGTGCTGGCCAGTACATCGGTTGAGAATTTCCTTTACAAAGGATTGGAATTCGTTTGTCAGTAAGAATGATTGCCAACTATGTGTTGAGTTTGACTTTGTGACTTCTGGTAGGAAAACATTGTATCCATTTGTCAGTTCGAGGTTTGACGGGATTGTCTCTGTTGTTTTTGGTTCTTCTTCCATAGTAGCATCATCAGTTGACGACGAGGCCGATGTCTCCTTCTCTTCTTCTTCACTACTAGCAAACTTGTTGGGCTTTACCTTCTCATAGAAAAGCATTAAAGCGTTGGCAAATTGATCCTGCTCAACGACATGAGTTTGTCCATTGGTGTACTTAGTCTCTTTCTTCACCGTTCCACCGAAGCACTCACGCTCAATAGATGATTTGTCAAATGGCGTGACATCTTCATCGTCAAATCGGTACCATTTCGCTGACGTCCGATCCTTGATGAAACTGTAATAATGACCACCTTGTGCAACTCCGGCGTGAACTAGAACACCAGCTAACTTGTATTCATAATCTTCATCTGGCAGGGCACTAAGTGGATCTTCTTCCTCTGCCGCATCCTTGGTGTCACTCTCTTCCAAATCCATCATGGAACCAACTTCACTCTTGCTTTCTTCCTCTTCCTTACTTCTCTTTGCTGCACTTGCAGAGGCTTCACCCGCAGCCTCCAAGACTTCCTTAGCTTGGAGTGTATACTGCTTCATATTTAATTCTTCACCAAATTCACATCGACTATTAAGCTTGACAGTTTCAAACGTTGTAAAGTCCAAATCAAAACGCTTCAATGATAATACGAGCATATCAGGGAGTGTGGAAATGGCAGTACGAAGGATGGTGTTGGTTTTAACCTTGCAGTTTTCACATGATACCTTGTTATCACCCTCCATAATTTGATCGACACATACATCAGATAGTGAATCATGAATGCTTGACATATTACGAATTTGACAATCAATATTCATTAGGGGCTCTTCCCGGTTTGTCTGTGTTACATTAGTTGAGCAAAGAAAGAGGAAAGAATGAGTTGACGAACAAGATGGAATTAGTAACAAAGGGGTAAAGTCAAAGAATCAATCTCACCTTCAAACCACACTCCTTACAGATCTTTTGAGTTGTCTTCTTCATACCGAATGTGTGTGCCAAATATCTAAAATGCTCGAGACTCCATTTCTTCAATGATATTTCAAGTCTGTCCAGTAGCTTCATTGCAAACTCACTTGCATCATTCTGTTGCCATACATCAAATTCTAATTTCAGACAATGGCTTGCCTCAACAAGCGCACGGGGATCAAAACAGCGGCCACGCGCGCCTTCATCAAGGTTGACAAATGTACGTTGCACTTCCTCAAGTAGTTTACGTGATGACGATTCATCAGGTGTTTCCTTGATTTCTGATGACGATGATGGTGATTCCTCTTGCTCCTTTGATTCAGAGGCGGCACCCTCTTGTTGAGGATCAGTGCAAACTATATCGAATGCACCTGTTTCTTTCCCTGGCCGCCCCTCACTCAGGATATACTCCTCAGGCAAATCTGGAGGCAAGGAGCTATGATCAAAGGGCTGCTCCTGTTGTTGCTGTTGTTGTCCTTGCACAGCAGCTGCCACGGGTATAGGGCAATAATTAATCACATGCATACCAGTGACCTCATTGTACCTTACAACAGTGGCATCGTACTTGCTTCCATTCTCCCAATGTACAGTGATCTTCTTCCCCACCAATGCCTCTCCACCAGTTTTGGCACTTGTGCCACAGTTGCCACATGTGCGTATTGCAGAAGGCAATTCGGCGGAGCAAATATTCTTGCGTAATGCAGGCATCATGAATAATTGCTGTAACACAGAATTCATGTAGCAAGTGCATCCCTGATTCTTGAGTCCTGAATACCGTGACGAGGTAGCTTTACTATTACGTGATGAGGTGTTGCCATCATCAATTGATGCGGCCTGTCCCCATTTATGCCGGAGTGTTGGTGCCACTTTGGAGAGAATACCATTGATCTTTGATGACAAAATATTGTATCCCACACCTCCCGAACATGCTTCGGCAGCTGCTATGATGACATCGAATGCAAGCTTTCGTGATTCAGCATCACAGCAAATGGGGGCCAGGCCGGATGAATGTGCCGAGGAGACGAAGCCATCAAAGATAGAACCAATTAGATCAATAAGAGTCTTGTCATTGATGTTCATCATCCCGTCCTGCCCTTGTCCCGTCTCCTCCGACCACGGACTGATCTTGAGTGCTTGCAGGATATGAGCTGATCCCTCAACGAGGAAACCACGGCTGCTAGATGTATCACCGCCGCCTTGAACTTCAATAAGTGCAATGAGCAGCTTCAAACAACCACATAGTACACCTGTGTTGTGATCGATATGGGCATTCTCACCGCTCGGACGTGGATAAGATGCGATCTTGGCACATACTACATTACCCAACTCCTCAAGCAATTGTTCCACATTCTTGATTGCGTTATCCTTTTTGACAAGCTTGAGCAAAACTGAAAAGAACTCATCGCTCCCATCCGTTCCTGCGTCAATATTTTTCAATGAAGTAATTAACCAAGGTAAAGCTACTGTCGAAAGAGATGGAATGGCCAATATCATCTCTTCCGTGCTTTTGCGAATATTCGTGGCAGAGCGAACAGATGTAAGAGATGGAGTTGACGACGATACAGAGGAAGATGTTGAACACCCATTCCATAGCAGAAGGGACTTTAGGAATGTCTCTGCGGCGTGATTCGGTAGTGATGTAAAGCTAGTAGTGATTCCAGCGCCACCTGATGCTGCTGCACCTGACTCAAGAAGCATTCTTGCCAACTGAAGGACTCTCAAGATTGCATTATCAGAGTAAAGATTGTCTTCATTGGTAACAATACCCACCAAACTTCTGAGAAAGTTACTCATACTAACTTCATCAAAGCCTCCAATCATCTCCCTGCCCTCATTTGATAATGTGTTATCAGATGTGAAGAAACATTCCTTAATGATACGGAGAGCACATGTATTTCCCATTTTGTTCCGGCCTGCCTTGCGACTAGCATCACTGCCCGTGCCGCTTGCAATGAATAGTCGCAACACAGCCTCAAACCCACCAGAAGCGATGAAAACCGTTCGAAAATGCTTAGCCATTTGCTCCATATTTGCTGACAGCTCAATAATAACAATATCTGCAGAAACAATGTCTGTTGAGGCGACCGAAGATGGTTCGGCTTCATTTGACGATAGGCTTGAAAACATTGTTGCACATGGACGCAAGAATGAGTCTAATATCTGCATAATATATACAGATCGTTCATAATGTGAAATATCTAGGAGAGACGACCAGTCAGCAGTGGTTCCACCACTAATTGGCTCTACGGCCATATTGTCAGATGACGATGAGCTAGCGGCGGCTGTTGAACAGGCGGCATGTACGTGTGAAATAATACCTGCATTGGTTGGCATGGCTAATAATAAATCCCAAACTAACGAGTGTGTATCTTTTGCCTCGTCGGCTCCAGTCGATGTTGTTGTTGGCGAGGCAGCAGCTTTCACAGGAAGAGTTTCCAGCACTGATATTAGGGTATCAAAGAATAAATCAGATGACCCATCTGATCCACTACTTGAGAACAGCCCAGTCAAATCAAGCTTTGATGTCACCTTTGGAGGTGTTTCTACCTTCTCAGCTGCAGCGGCCAATGCTGCAATGTTAATCGCTGGCTCATCTTTCTTAGTTTCTTCCGTATCCTTAGTCAAATCTACTGGACCAATTGCCGGAGCAATAGGCTTATCAGCAAGAAGTACAACGAGCTCACTACCGTCAGTTATACGCAGAGTAGACGCCAGGGTTGTGTCTGGTAGACTGCTAACTCGTGGCTCAAGATTGGCCGAGGTATCGCCACTCTTTTTTGGCAACCGTTTACCCATAATACTCTGAAGCTTAATCATTGTATCGTCGTGATTGCAATACGTGGCAATTTGAGACTTGATGGATGCGATTGTTTGAAGTGGATGGACTTGGATTGTGAAACGGTTAGGATCCTTGTTCTTTGCCCCCTCAGTATTGTCTCCGGCGGCATTTGAGCCTCCTCCACGGGTGGCTTTGGCAAGTACACTCACAGTGTGACATGAGTACTGGCCACGCATACCATGAGGTACGACATTCAAATATTCTTCCACCTGTACTCCATGTTGAGAAGGCTGCTTCTGCAAAGCACTTAGTCTTTCCACCACCGCTTCAGAGCCTCCACCTAAACTGCTACATTGTTCAATTGCAGCACTCAATATACGAATACATCGTTCTGCACTTCGTTCAGACGATGAGGAGTCACTTCCCGTTGAAAGACCTGCATTAACTTGGGTGAGGTAGTCAAAGATTCGTGAAGAAAATTGAGTATCCTCGTTCGTTGATATCCCTTCTGTAGATGTCGATTCGGGTGCTGCTAACGAGCCACTCTTGTAAACAGACAACAGATCATTCATGGCACGAGTTGCCACCACATCATTCCCAGCTGTTAAACATATATTCCAAAGGGCATCAGTAGTAAGTGGAGAGTTACGAGCAGACATGGCATCAAAGTTTTGGAAGGCTTCGTATGCTATCACACCAAGCGTTTCCCACCCAGGCGGATTGCTATCGCGATAGTCACTCTGTTCTTCATCATCTTCGTATTCATTCAATTCATCATGCCTCCTTTTACGAGGAGAAGCTGGACTATCACAGAAGATGTTTTCAAATATGTACACATTGTCACTAAAGCAAGGAAAGAGTTCACTTATATTGTGCATGGCATTCTCGGGACGTAACTCTCCTCCAGTGCCATCATTGCGTTTATTGAGCGAACCTGAAAGTATGTTATAAAGAGTGTGACGAAAGTTGGTGAGACATAAACAGGATAACCAGATATACATATCAATATCATATTAGTCTAGGTGCACTTACAATCATCTCCCTTGCTAGCAGTTGCCAAGAACACCATGTATGCTGATTGATCAGCTGGTTGTAGGCATTCATCCCATATATCATTTATTTGGTCTTTTGACATTTCCATTTGGGGCATACTCGGATTACCATTAACAGGACCAAAACCAAGACCGAAGACGAATCGGAGGATTTGTAAACGTGCCGTGAGGGCACGAGGATGATTGAACTCGGGTGTAACAATAGCGGACGATTGCTTTCTCACAGGCGGAGTTGCGCTCGAAACAACAGCTTTATTCCTTCGTTCCAAGTAGCTGACCAAATCATCAAAGAATAATGTTGGGAAGTGCATCTCTGGGTACCTTCCATCATATTCCAATATACTCTCCATTTCCTTGCCGCTGCATCCCTCTAATAGTAACTTTGCCAATTGAACAATTTGGAGTGAGTGAGCTTCATCAACCTGTTGAAAAAAAAAGAGGAATAGAAAGATGTGAGATTTTAATGTACAAACATTTCTTATTGCATAATGCCACACTTGATGACACTCACTGGTGGGTCAGTATCCTTTCGCTTCCTGCCATACTTGATAATCACCTCTCGAGTTTGATTAATGAATGCTTCCCGAAGCTTGCTTGTTGTTTTATCCTGCTTACTAATCTGTGAAAAGACATAATCTTTGATGCTATCATAAGATTTGAGTGCCAACGCATCCTTGTGGGTGAGTATCGACCATTGTAAAGTTAATATTGCCTCATCCACAGAAGTTGCCTCCTGTTTGGAGCCAGACTTATTATTATCAGCAAGTAGTTTCTTGGCAATAGCACAACAGAATTCAGATACTTCATAAAAGTGATCCGACTGCTTCTCTCCTCCTCCTTGATCTAGTGATGATCGAATTGCCTCAATAAGTGGAATCGCCAGTGAGCTTGGCAATTCGGGAAGGACACTAACGAGTAGTTTGTAAATTTGTGCCGACACGGCAGCGTCAGACTTGTTAATACATGTCTTCCAGGCCAACAACAAGTGCGATGCCTGTAGACAATACCTATCATCATCTCCATCACTCATGGCATCACTCTCGTCAACGACAATTGGTTGATCCGACATTTTAGCCAAAAATGTAATCAATCTTCCACTTCTACTAACAACTTCTCTATGGATACCATCTCCCAATACTAATTCAATCACACCATTCTCAATAGCCCAACGTGCCAATTTATCCTCTACAGTTTGACGTTCCATACCCTTTGGAACTACCTTACCAATTGCTTCTAATGTTGGCGGAGGATCACTTCCGGCTTTACATGTTAACCAACCCGTTGGACTGGGTAGTGCGCATGTGGTGGAAGTCGTTTTGAGTTGATAATAATCAATATCTTTATCGGTACCTGGCTGATCTGGATCAGCCTCGGACAAGAACCACCACTTATGCTGAGAACGCATGGTACATCTAAATAATGTAATTGTCTTCCCCGCACCATCATCCGGGACATTGTCAGGGGGAACAACTGCTGGCTGTTGCTGACCGGCAGCGTCGGCAGGAACGACTCCTCCATTAGTGCTCGCCGAAGAACTATTGTTGTCAGGCACCTTATGATGATACTGCAACTCCGTATCCTTGACATAACCATCACTGCCAATCATCTTTTTATCACACTCATAAATACCATTAACGAATGCGGTGCCAGCACCCGATACACGATATGCACGAGGTGGAGGGGCTAGACTCTTAGCCTCCTTAATCAATGCATCAATTTCATTCCAACCAAATAATTTGAGTGGTAAGCTCTGTGATGTAATTAATTTCAATGCCAAGGCACGCCAGAATGTAAAGAAATCGTTTAGGGGTGTTTCTGATGTTGGATTTTGTGGCGTTGCTGAACTCTCAAGCTTGTTCAACTTTTTGTACATGTAATGTAACTGCCCCCGTACACCCGCGACAATAGTTTGATCTAGCTTCTTTAAAACTCTTTCATCCATATTCAATACATGTTCCATAATGACCTTAGACAAAGCACGTACTTCGGATATAATACATTGTGCCTTGGCAGATTGCATATCCGATTCTCCAGGGTCATTACTATTAGTGTTGGACTTGGGTAAAGTTTCAACTATTGCCCCGAGTAAATCTCGACATAATTTGATATTTGGGAATATATCATCCAACAAATTATCCCCATCACCATCAATAACACTACCAGCCCTTAAATTCATAAATTGAATTAAGGCATTAAATCCCCGATTCCTACGAAAGACTTGTATCCATTGACTACGTTTCTCGGGATCACCTGTGCCGGCGTTTGTCCACCGGTGTCGATCATTCTCTTTGTAATATACCTTCTTACGATCGAAGATATGCCCTAAAGCGTTAATTGTTGGACATGCCTCAATCATATTACGAATAAATGATGAGTTATTGGGTGGGAACGGGTCAACAGCCTTGTCCTTATTCAAATCATTTATTTTCTTTTTATCAATTTTATTAATAATATCTAAATCTTCTTTCACAATTTGTAAACAAATACGTATTGATTTATCCACACAACTCTTCTCTCCATCACCAATCTTGGAGGGTAATTGTTCTAACAGTATAGATATGATTTGTATCATATACCGATCAATGAAGGACCGCCCTGGATTGGGCATAGTGTGGAGAGGTGGTAATGTTGTCAAAACTGATGGGGGTGGCTGACCGGTAGATTGGTGCGATGGGTCAAGTATTTGGGGTGGTGCGGGATGATCACGGAGATAATCACGGGCTTGTTCAAGTGAATCTACGGCCTTGGTCCATACGACTATAAATTATGGGGGCGGCAGAGGATTAAAAAAATGGGGACGGGAATATGAAAAGATATATGGTTAGCATATAATCTATATAAATTTGGGGTGTACATGGGTGCATGGTATATAATATCCAAACAATAAAGAGAGAAGGCCAATGCCCCAATAAAAGATCCAAAAACTTACCAGTCTGATGCTCTCGTAAATTCTGAGCAACATCATTCCATAATTGTAATATATGTTGATCGGGCATATTTTCCTGCTGCTGCTGTTGCTGTTGCATACCCTCGGGTGGTGGCTGTGGACCAATCATTGGCTCCTGCTGCTGATGGCCATTTATGTTGGCATTGGTATTATTTTGTTGATTGTTAATATTGTTTGCCATATCGCGATAATCTGTTGATGCTACTTGTACTTGTGCATCTATAATTTCTACTCCATCCCCTAGTATGGGAGGAGGTGGCGGCGGTGGTTCCGCCATCCTTATCCGTCGGCAACTTATCGTACCCTATTAGCAACTTTACGATTATGATGAGAAAAGATTTCTAAAGGATACTGCTTGCTTTTTTATGAGAGTTGAGAGTTGAGAGTTGAGATAGTGCGATGAGAAGAGTTCACAGCCATTGCAATAAATAAGCCATATCAATAACATATAGTAGGATATTATCAATACTATACTCTGGATTAATGCTCTTTTCATACATTGTAATCTCGCGATACAATTGCTCGTTTATTCTCAGAGTCACAACATCTAACATCACAAATTTGTAAAATTTACGTGACGTAAAGTTACTTTGTAAAGTCTGCCTTGTGGTAAACTAACAATATACTTTGGGCCAATATTATTATTAAGGAGATGTCTAACAATAATAATACAAAGACAGTTGCAAAAGATTGCACCCCGCAGAAGTCTAGGCTTGGCGGATCACCTACTAATAAACAAAAAGAACTCACTCTAGAACTTCTGGGTGATGCATTATTAACAGAGATATCTTCATATCTTTCAGGCGGTGAAAAACTTTATCGGTGTCAACCAATCTATACTGGTTCAGATATATTGCTTGCTGTTGCATTAACTGCATCCAAATATTCGTGGGAAAAATGTAGAGCGGACATGGGTATACATAAACTCTCATCTGCAAGCAAGGCTGTACTTTCCATGCATAATGGTAGTGACTGGCGAAAGAAATTTGAGGTATTCGATTTTACTAATCCCCAAAAGAGTGCGTCTTTGACTAAATCGTATGATCTAACAGATGAACAAAGGTTAGATGAACAAAGGTTAGATGATGTAGATCTTAAGGCAGTGTTGATATGCATGGATGCTCGGAACAATATGAAGACACTTAAACTGTCGAGGGGCATAAAAATTGTTGGACATGGCCTTCAGCCGCTAGCAAATTCTTCAGTTCTCCAAATGATTGACTTAAGTCTTGAAGTTGATCACAGTGTATCAGTGAGCCTATCCGAAAATGCAGTTTTACCGATATTGAGAAGTATTCTTTTTCAAGAGGGAGACTCTGCATTGAGACAGATACATTTCCCATCTAAATGGAGACGTGAAAGGAGTCCTGAATTTCAAAATCTTTTGGTAGGGTACAATAATATTCTACGCAACTTTAATTTGTCTTCTACTTGTCGTCATGAATGGGAAGATGTTGATGATGGTACAAAGCATAAGTGTGAGCATGCGTGTGAAACAGCTGTACATTTGCATGGAGACAGATATGGAATTCAAACAGGCACATGTTGTGAATGTTTGAAATCCTTTTGTACCCAGTTCGAGCAATGTGGCAATGAATTTGAACCCAGGAAAGTCCGCGTTAGTATTGTTTTGTCATGTGTTACAGAGTGTTCATATGAAGTGTTGGTGATTTGGCTACTTCATTTGACTTTAACTGGCCTTTATTTGATTACTTTTACAAGCCACATGTACTAACAGAAGTTATAACCGCCTCTCTTCATCTTCGTAAATCTTGACAACGCGCATCTTCCAGCTTTGACTACTGTCCCTTATGTGAGAAGTACCATTGCTGGAATTGCAATCGGGTTTCACATTGCAATAGATGCAATAAGTCTTCTTGTTACTATTGCTGTGATGTCGATACATGCTCCCAATGCTATGAAACAACTTGTTCTTCTTGCTGTCATGTTTATGAATGTGAGACTTGTCGAGACGTACAATCATGCGAAGATTGTGGTGATGTTTATACGTGTGAGGTATGCAGTAAATCATCTTGTAATGATTGTAACGAGATTATTTGTTGTGAAGTATGTAGCAAGTTATCTTGCTCTAAATGTACTGACTTCAAAGAATGTTCTAAATGCAACAACTCGTTCTGTGGAGAGTGCACCGATGAGGGGGAAGTGACCATAACGACTTGTTACAGATGCAGTGAAATGTTTTGTCACAACTGTTTAGATGGAAACGGTTTTTATAGCTCATCTGATGATAGTTTTATTTGCAACGGTTGTAGGAATGTGCTGCTTGTGAGGATTAAAATGCATTCATAAGTTGTAAGATTAGTCAAGACTCATTCGAAAATGCTCCTAGAGTGATATTATAGTCATAGTTATATCTCGGTCACAATATCCCAATCGTTCCAATGTTTGCATATCCTCGGTGGTTCTCCTCGCCAAGGTGGGGGTGGCTAGCCATCCTCTTCTATAGCCACGGCTGTATGTACTAGAACTTGCCACTTTCTGGAAAGATAAGGATACCGCTTTGACACTGAAAATTTTATGAGAGTTGAGATGTTGAGAAGAGTTGATCAATACACCAACCATTGCAACATCCATTATTGTATTAATATCAATAGATTAGGATATCAATACTACTATTATAATGAACTTTGTCAAGCGTAGAGGAGGTGCTAAAACAGACTCCAAGTCAACAGACGACGTAGAAAATCAAAAAGATGCACCTAAAACGAGACCAGCCTCTACATCAAGTAGTGTACCATCTTCAACTGCATCCTCAAACATTAATGGTGGTAATCCAATCACTGTATTACTGCGTAAAATAATGTTACTAACATCATCTGATAATGCCACACAGAATTATATATTAACAATAATTAAAGATATTATATCGGGAACAATTTTAGGTATGTATTTCTATTTCGTATGTGTTATGACTGTTCTATGCTTTCTTGCATTGCAGTTTGCTAGTATGATGCTTTGCATATATCTATATGATTTGCAAATGTGTGACTATGCCAGTTTGTATTATGTGTTCTAACCATAATATTATACATATATCCATCTCTTATTTCTTATTGCACAAACACAAACAACAACACTAAAGGTGTATTCTTCTTAATGATATTAATATTCTTAGATTATCGTAATATAGTACAATTAGGATCGGCACGAGCATTCCGACAAGCGGCATTTGAATTAATGACAGATCCTGAAACTGTTAAGACAATTGAAGAGAATATTGATATTAAATTCATACCGGTGGATGTGTATACTAGTATGACTGAGGAAATACAGAGAAACAATGAAAAGATTGCAAATAATGATCAATTGAAATTACATGAAGATGATTTAGTTGAAAAGACTGCCCAGTTGGAAGTATTAAAGAGGGAACATGCCGAAGTTAAGGCCAAAGGGAATAGTTTGTTAGGATTAGATAAATGGTGTGACACATGTAAGGGTGGATGGGGTAATTGTGGTATGCGTGTGAAATACTTAATGGATACATATCATACTCCCGAGATTAAGGCAAAGGTTGATATTATGGCCACGGGTAAATGTGTAAAGTAGTAGATTGATATGACTGGGGTAATGACCAGGGGTACATTCTCGAGCTCGAGTTCACAGAGGGCAACGGATGAGTCTCCCTCTTGAAATATGAATGAAACTAGGGTCAAGGATGGCCTTGGTTGGTAAATAGCACTGTATAATACAATTAGAGGAGGTTTATTCTAAAAACCAATCTCATATTTTCTGTTAGGGACACTCTCCAATGCACTATAGGATACTCCTCTCTTCTTTCACTGCAGATTAATGGGCCTTACTTATTTTCATTATAAATTCCAGTCTCTATCTATGTTGTATGCATCTTATGCAGTACATTTAGTATCGTACGTGCCCTAATGAAATGAGCATCTCTTCTTTGGCATTCACGAGACACATTCTCATATGCGAAGTTGATTTACAATCTCTGTCTAAAAAATGGTGGCAGTCATACTACCTACAAGCTATTTACTGCCCTTAACCATACCCACGCTCGATTTGGTATTAATCACACCACCGTTATATCGAGACACATGGTTATATATTATTTAAATTCCCGCCCAACGAGTTCTGAAATTTAAAGGTCTATTTAATTAGTTTCTATTATTGCAATAATAATAACTTCAAGTGTCTGAGCTGAGTGGTTGTATAATATCCAAAAAATATACCATCCACCCTCGTGGTATACCAAATTATATACCAGGGTTAGGCTACGATCTTCGATTATTTGAAAATCATATGTTATAATACCCTACACCTCACTAAATTGAGGATAATTAATATATAAAATGGTATCCAACAACAATTACAAGCGGTCAAGTCAGTTAGCTGGTTTGGACTCTCAACCAAAGCACGACGGATTGGATAATACAGAAGATGCTGGTATTAAATTAACTACCGATGGTGATAATAATTATGGTGATTCTGGTTTTCTGTCCGAGGGTGAAAGTAGTATCAGTGAGGGTCAATCCTTATCAGAACACCCACCAGAAAACAATTTAATATCCGCCCGTAAAAGGCAAAGGGTGGAGAATCAAATGGTCGAAAATGAAGTACATATCCAATCCTTGCCTCAGGATGGGAATGATCATGTTGAGGATACTATTCGTGCTGTAAAAAAGGATATTCAATCAAACAGATATTTGAAAAGTTGTATAGAATTACTCAATAAAAGACCAAAGTTGGGTGATGAAATACAACAAGATCTATCCCAGTCAACAATCGGTAAAGATCCGGATTATTGTTCGTCACCAATATCAAAAGTTACCGAGGGTAGTTCAGAGGGTGGTGGTGTTGAAGAATCCCCATCCACAACAAATAACTGTTGCAATACAGAAAGAGAGGATCATAATGAGTCTAGCTCCTCACCACAAATTGACGGCAGTACCAAAAAAGATGGTATACCACGGAATGGATCAGAATCACCTAGATTAGTGTCCGGGAAGTTTGAAGAGAGTATACAATCAAGGACGAGAATGGTATCCGCTGATTCTAAACATCGGAAACATATGGAAACTTTCAAAGATGACAAAGAGCAACAGGCAAACGATGAATCTGATACAACAAATTACAACAAAGAAGATCTAAATCAGACTATATCAGATGCGCCGCAACATTCGCTGCCTCCTAGCTGTCAAGCTTCAATGGACGTGGATGGAGGAAACGATCAAATATCGAATGATGCTATGCATATGGAAACCAAGAAATCCGAACGCAGCCAAACGGTTGACTCACCCAACATAGCGTCAACGGCTACTGCACCTTCTATAGATGTGCCCAAATCAACAGAAACAAATACAGCAATGAAGAAACAGCCAAGTTTAGGTCAACTGAAAATGGCTCTTTCCCTGGAAGCATCGAAAGTCCATCATGATAAGGGTGCGGGGCAAATGTTTGTTAATTATTGGGAAACTCTTGAGAAGTACATTTCATTAGGGCCAAAGAATGGGATAGCTAGGTCGGATTCGTCTGATACAGTGGATATCGAGGCTACATTGAGAGACTTTTTGATAACAAGGAAGATGAAACGCCTTCACAACAAGCTTGTTCTTGGTAAGTTTAGCCCTTTATATATCTTTTCTGCAAATCAATATTGGAAATTGCACTCACAGCTATGCCCATTTTACTATTGAACAGCCATCATGGCAGAGGCATTGATGACTGATATATCTGCTAGCTGTAAAGCTCACATTCCACATAACTGGCAGTCTAAAAATGGTATTGACGACTTTGAGCGTCTCCAGTTGAATAAAAACTTTGGCCTTAAGTCAGGTACATGGAGTGTATGTGGAAATGACCTCATAACAAATCAAGTTGCACCAAACAATGTTATCCAACCTTCACTTGTTGCAACCATACGTTGTGGTGACACAATTGATGAGGAGATTATTCCTTCTGCAAGACTTCCCGGTGCATTAGAAATCGAGCCAATGATACGCAAGCTTACCACTCACTCAGGTATCCACGCAACCGACAATGCTATTTGGATGTTAGTTGTTGCTGTTCGTGAATATTTATCTTCTGTTATCAAGAAGATTATTGCAAATGATAAAGACTTGGATGAGGGGTATTCACCGCAGCTACCGAATCATTTTCAGACTAGTTTGGCATGCCAACATCTGTTGGAGAATGCTACAACTGACGAGGATGATGCCAAAAAGAAGAAGATAGACGAGAGGAGAGTGATCAATTCTACTAGTCTGTCACATGTTTTGGGAGAGAATCCAGCATCCTCTTCTTCTAGGCTTACATCAATGTACACTGATATGGTATCAGATGATAGAGGACTTTCATCTCGTCCGCCGGACCAACTTGAACATGTTAAGTGTATCATTAATGCATCTATCCAACGAGCAGCCAAGAGAAGAGAAAAGACTATGCCTAAAAGCAAGCCAAAGGTTAAGGCTCCAACTACGACGGCGTCTGTTCAAAAGCCAACATCTGCAGTAGCCAAACGGCAACAAGCTCCATTAGCATTACCTATAACCGCCTCGGTTACTTCGGCACAGAACAGCATCATTGGCAAGTCACAGGTATCAGAGAAATCAGCAATGCTTCCTTCACAACCTTTCAATCAACCGCAGGCATCAATACCTCAACGGCAGCAGTTGGTTACTGGCATCAATTACTCTTCAAACCAGCAGCAACAGCAGTCAATGCCATCTCAAGCTCAAGCCCATTTGACTCAACCATCTATACCATTTCAAAACATTCAACAACAATTTCATCAAGCACAGCAACATCAACAGAATATCAACATCTCATTGCTCCAAGCTCAGCAGAATCAGTTGAAATTGATGCAGCTAGCCCAACTACAAATGAATCAACGGGCTCAAACTGCATACCAGCCTCAAAATAATGTTCAGCCTCGGGAAGTGCAGGGCAATGGAACACTGATACATCAACCAATACATCAACCGGCCCAAGTGACAATGCCCCTTTCAAAGCCAGGTTTCCCTGGGACAACAAGCAATGTCCAAAACACGACATTGAAAGCTTCGCCACCTCCTTCGAATGTTACTACAAGTCAAAGTCGGGGTGCCAAAAACAATGCATCTGGCAGCCTTCCTTCGAAGCAGCCTACACCACCACTCCCTCCTCAAGATAAAACAAAGAAAAGTGACAAGTCAATGTCGACAAGACCGAAGAAAAGAGGATCTAAAGACTTGGGTAATATGACAAAACCTGTTGTTCAACCTTCTCCTCCTATAGACGAAAAAAGCACAGCATCTTCTGCAGGAGGGGCATCAGATGTCAGCAAGAAGGATGGTTCTTCTCCTCCTCTGCCTAGCTCTTCGTCTACTGCCACAACGAAGCGTCCAATCGCAAGACCGGGTAGAGGATTTGGTGTGAAGAATCTTGCTGCCATGAGAGCAAGGGTGGCCGCCTCAGGTTCAAAGGACTCCGAGAAGAAAGATTCTGAAAAGAAGGAGTCGGAGGAGAAAGACAAGTAGTTGCAAAATACTTACATGCTAATGCTAAATAAACTGTTTTGAAATTGAACTTCCATAACTTATTTATGTCCGCCTCACTAAGGTTATACGAGCCTTACTCTTGTCTTGAAAGATCTTCCAAGCCTAACTGCTCAAAGGATACCGATCATTTGGAGCACATACGCGTGCCTCAACATACAATATGATACAGTAATTTATATTACAATGTCATCCAACCAACAAAACTGACCAGTCTATCTCTCTAGAGAGTAACAGAGAGGTACAGAGTATCTCTCCTTTCACTACGCCGTACCTATGAGAGTGGGATTGCTGTGCAGTTTTTGATACCCGTTCGGTACCCACTCAATTTTAGGGTATCCTTTTCAATGAGTTTCCAACTTTTTACTACTACTATTGCTCTCCTATTATCTATTTCAATATAACCATGATGGCAATGAGAATATTAGCGGCGGCAGCAACCTTATCGGTTGGAAATGCCTTAACTCAGCATGTTGAGGAAAGGAAATTGATGTCTTATGTAAGTTACACACATATCATGTGAACAAAGTCCTGATTTTTTTTTTTCGGAGAAACTTGGTATGTGGTCTCTATTATACCCTCTATTTGTTGTATAAGGACCATTTGTTGTTTGTTTGCTGCTATGTATGTGGTGTGGTGGCGAATATTATCGTTGTTAGGTTCGTGGGGATGATGGTGACCGCAATAAATCATATTTATATATTAATTTTGCAACATACAATTTCTAACCACCCTGCCCTCCACCTACTCTCTTGATTTATATCAACATACAAAATCCAACAGACTGTGGTGTTCGAGGAATGTTTAGGACAGACAAAAGAAGCATGCATGGATTTAATCCGTGATGATGTAGACGCCAATCCTGATATTTTCGAGGGACGGAGTTTTGACGACTTTGAAATCCATGAAGGTCATGTTAGAACAGCCGATCAATCTAATTACTACAAGGTGGGACTTCGAACAAATACAGCGGAGACTGGAGTTGGCGGTGTATTGGGTGATGGTATGATTTGGTACCCTTTTGAATGGTGCTTATCTGAGGAGGATTGCTACACAATCGGGCCCTGGGATTGCGACGTTGGCACACCTCTTTCTGTAGATGAGTGTTGCAATATGATTCAGGCTGCTGAACCACATCCCGATAAGAACGGGAATTACTTGGAGTGTTACGAAAGTTTCCCAGTTGGGTCGATCGATAATCCAATCAACTACAGTAGGATTATGATACACACCGATGAGAATGGTTTGGTGGTACATGCGCCAAGAAATGAGTAAGATGTTCTTAAGGAGGGGTTGATGTATCCGGTAATGAGGGATTACCTTCACAAATCAATGTAACATAATATATAGATGTAATTGTTTGCTTTACTTTACCTGAGACCTTACGGTGGAACTAGACTTACTTATTAAGAGTAGTAGAGATGGTCAAGCCAAGGACTCACGAAGCCCCATGATATTGATAATACTTCTGATAAGATGCAAATACAGGGGCAAATAGTGCCTTACTTTGCACATCAATCATCGCGTTTACTTGTCGAGTTTCAAAGTCTGTACACATATCCAATAGTGCATAAATAGATGGCATTAACTTGGACTTTGTGGTTGGGTTCATTCCTTTACTCAGGGATTGAATGTACCGTAATATCAAACCAACCACGTGCTTTTTGAAGATGTCTTTATGTGGTATAAGCAACTCACATAATCTGCAGTAAGAGGAACGGAATTAGTTTAATGAGCAATCAGGCAAATATATAAAATTAGAATAAGCTATACTCACTTTGCATACTCAAGAGCCTTCTGAGATAGACCTTTCTTGACACTTGTTTGTAGAATATCGGACAAGAGAGACAATAAGAGACTGAATAATGGTGATGGACAGCCATATAGCTGTTTTGGATAACGGGCAATCAATGAAGCAACAACCAGGCAGCAAGAATGGAAGATTGAAGTGCTATTCTCAACTCCATAGTGTTTTGCCCTGTCATGATAGAATAAAGCATTCATTTCACAGCATATCATTGCAATCTCACGTCCACTCAGCAGTAACAACTGTTTCTTTGATATAAGAGTAGTCATAATGTTGGAAAACAGCTCCACATTTGATGACTTGATACTGAAAGTATCTCGTAGTATACTCATTGAAATTAACAGGAAAGTCTTGCACTTGCCAGCTATAAACTTGTGCTGTTCTTGATTATTTGCGCATGTGACTAGAAGGTGAAACATCTTGGTAACAAATGCAGAACTAGAACCCTTGGTATTGCCATTCTCCAGCCTACTCAATACATGGTCAGTGATTGTCTGAGTTTGCTCAACGTTAGCGTTTCGGATAAGCGAACATAATGCCGCATCTAACAAGGGTGACGCTTGTCCGCTTGTAAATGATTGTGCCGACAAGTCTAGAATACATTTCAAAACCTCGGATGGAGAAGCGATGCAATCAAGAAAGAAGGTAGGTGTGACAGCCATTGCAGCCAAGAAATAACTTGATGCACTTGTGAACTCCAAGCTCGACTGAGAGTGCTGACACTGCTGAGTGACTAGCTCATAAACGGTTTGAACATTTTCCTTAGACTTGGCTATCTGCTCACTCGACATCAGATTTGTATCAGGGTTAGTCGTCAGGTGATTGGCAATGAATGATAGAGTTTCACTTGCAAGGAGTATCATGCTTGTTGACTCGGTATCATCTTCATCCTTGATGCTCATTTCCTTTGATAAACACTCAAGACGACCAAACAAACTTTTCTGGAAAGACTCCTGGGTCTCGAGAACAAACTTCATGCATAACTCATAGCTCGATATATTACTGTCATTATTAGTCTTTGTTGAAAGTATGTGACGACGACCTAGCATGTTCATTCGTCGGATGATATGTCTTCCGATACTGATGTTCAAAGCAATGGATTGGCTCACTTGATTCAGATACCAAATTAACATACTTGGATTCTTTCCAGATATATCAACACGATGCGTTGAATTATCAATACACAATGAAAAGAGTTCAGCGACCACATCACGAGAGGCCAAACAAATGTCCCCGCCGCCATTGGCAGGTTCAATATCTGCACAGCTCTTGAACATGTGACTGGTGATGTTTACAAGACAGGGAGCGTCAACATTGGATGAGGAGGAAAGCAGTGACTTTGAAAGTAGGTTTGACATGATACCTCTTGTTGAACAGATGATATTTGATAGCTGCTGTAAGCGTTCTTCATGTCGACCATCAACTGCCTGAATCATTACATGTGAGGATAATATATCCAAGCCAACAACCAAATCAAGAAGATTTAGATTCTCATTGCACAGTGAAAGTTCTAGCGGAGCGCTTGCCATAAATGATAGTGCTTGAGACACTGATTCAAGAATCTCGACTTGCGCTAGTTTGATATCACTCTCATTCTCAACCAGCTCAATACAAGTCTTTGTCAGACAACTTGATTCTTTAAGTGTCTTCAACATTAAAGATGTGATATCGATACTGTCAAGAAATTGGTTTAATGCATATTGGAGACCAACTCTCATGAATACTGACATGACTTGTCCAACATCATAGAAGGAAACATCTCGTGCAAGTGTCAATGCAATCGTCTTTTCAAGCTGAAATACTTTGTCAGGTAATCCAGTAGGACATTTGGGTTGACACAGTGCAGTGAAGAACCAAACCATGAAGATCTCAGCATGGAAAGGTTCACAGTATTGAGTCCAGATGCTTAAAGACTGAGCTACTGACGACCAAAGTGATTCAGAAGACTCGTGATCATTGGGTACAATGCTTGATTTGTGCCTCGAAAGCTGAGAACTTGCAATGTAAAGAGACAAATCAACGAGCTTCCTAGCTTCTTCTACTAATGCTCGACTTGAAGATTGACCGCCCTGAAGATCATCTTCTTGACGTTCATTCTCTTGAAGATTACAGTAGTAGATCATTGAATGTAATTGTTGAATACGATGTAGTGCCAACCGTTGTAAGGATCCGCGTAATGATATGGGTATATCAATGTCGATAAACTCATGTACCTTGCCTGTCGATTGCCAATATGATTCTACAAATTGACTCTTCCACTTTTTGAATAGCTCGCTAGCCAATGTAGTCTCCATGACATTATGAAGGTAGGCAAGGACATTCGTTGCATCATCTGAAATATTACTAGCCCTCTTCGTCATAAGGAAAGACGAACCCTGATCATCAATTTTGACACTATCAATCCAGAAACAACTACGTGTATGGAGGTCGACTAACCAACCACATAAATCAAATCCTTGACTCATGTGAATGCCTGCACCACCCTTAGAATCCTCGGTTATATTGACAGGGGAATCTCCATCAGCCTTGTCTTTACCCAATAGTTTTGGTATAGTACTAATCATTGATGTTTCACACAATCTACGAAGATCTCTCGAATTGTGTTTACTTGCTCGTATATTCTTGATAAATGTGATAAACATTTGTATAGCAAATGATAATTCTGTAGTACTTGCTGAATTGTCGACATCAATTTGAATCTTTTGATCAACAATATCAGCTATCCATCCATCAAAGAAGTTCCATATCTCATGTATTTGACCCGACGGACATATTTGATATGCCGTAGATAATGATTCCATGATACTTCCACAATTTAACAAGTCGCTCATAAAGCTCAATCCATCTTCATCGTCGTTATTGGCAAAGACTCTACGAGTAGAAGATAAGAAGTATCCTACTTGTCGTAGTTCTTTATAAGTCTTGACAATAACACAGAGTAATTCGTTTGCTTGAGATGATGTCTCCGAGGATAGAAGTGAAGATGAAAAGTATATCGTCCGATCCAATCTGTCATGTAATAGTCGATGATTCAATAGTAGGGCATGACGAAGTGATACAAGCATCTGTTTATCAGCAGCTTGTATCTTGCACTCAGGTGTGACATCTCTCTTGATACATTGCAATATCCCACTTGTGACACACTCTAAATACTTCAAATGTTGTTCGTTTGGATCATTATATGATGGCAAGTAGGCATCATACTTTAATATCATCCCAAGTGTTTCTGATACTGCACTTAGCAAAGCTAGTGCAAGTTCACCACAAGTTTCTTCAGAAGACGATGAGTCGGAGGAAGAGAAGCGAAACAACTGCTCAAAAGCTGACGTCATGATATTGCACCAGAAACGAAACTGTGTATTGGCAGCAACCTCGGCAGTTGTTGTTGTCCCGATTGAACCTTCTTTGATACGCTCAAAGAAACCTTGTATAATGACTGGTAATATATTGGCCGTAGCGATTGTGTCTTGTACTTCCTTTTCATTCATGTCTCCCTCACCACTTATTGTTGGAGATAATAAGCTTGATATTGAAGTGAATAATGCAGATTGGAAACTAGACTTCTTCTTTTTCTTTCCACCTTCTTGCTCTTTCTTCTTCTCCTGTTTGTTAGCTTCTTCCATCAGCTCTTCCACTTCTGTTTCTTGATTAGATAAGGTAGGGACGGTCTGTAACTCACTCATAGCACGAAATCCCTCCATATGATGTATATTATCAAACAATCCATCATATATTATATCCTTTATCAATTCATTTACTTCATTGTTATCTCCTGTTACTGCGGCCATTTTTAGCCGTCCGAAGCAAGACAAGATGGAGCATATCATACCAAACATCTTCTTATGGTTTGACTTTGATAGTAAGTTATGTATTAGTTGCAATGTTGATGTGAAAATGGTAGTTCGATTCACTGATAATACTTCTTGACCTTCTTTTGCGTAGTGGTTGGATAGTATCAAGGAATCTAATGCATGAAGTAATGTAGTGCATGCATTATCTAATGTTGGATGATATCGTTTAATCAAATGTTGATAACTATTTGATGCATATCTTTGAATATCGGATGTTGATGTTGCGAATACGATTTGTGCTGCATAAGGTAACAATCTGTTCAATGTACTTTGTGATAGAGAAGATAATAATAATGTCTCATGCTGTTGTGATGCCGAAGAAGTTGGCAACAGCATGTCTAACGAACAAGATACCGTCCTCCAAGCCAACAGTTTATCATTGTTCATACAACTATCTCCATTATCTGTACCATTAGTTGATGATATCTTTCTCATAAGGAATGCAATAGACCAGGGTAATAATAATGTAGCAACATCTTCTTTGGTAATGTCTGTTCCTGCTGCTGAGCTAATAGTTGTTGTTTTCTTATCATCTAATGATGTGCATTCCTTTTTGTCATCTATAAAGTTTACAAGATATGAAATGGAATCTAATAATTGCTCTTCTTTCCCATTATTATCTTTATTATCATCCACTTCCATTGCTGAGGTATCATTTACTACTGATGGGGAAGTAGACTTGCTAGCAGATAGAAAGATGGAGATATGATGTACAATCATATCTTTACTATTTTCTTCAAAGGTATGCTTCTTCTCAACTTTACATGATGGCGGGGTTGCAACAGTATCATTATTTTGCTGTTGCTTCTTAATTACCTTGCGTCTTTTAGTAGACTTTGGAGTGGTAGTAGACTGTCTATCCTTCTTTTTGCCCATTGTAGGTACCTATGAGTTATGAGTGTATATATTATTATATCGTAGCGTATCCTTTATATCAGCTTCGGAGTATCTTCTTCTATTCAAGCACTGCCACCGATCCTAACAACTAATACACTACTATTCTTCTGTGTAATATGAATGATGATCGCCGTCAATTTAGACGCCAAAATGAGTTTTGGCCAAATTATATTTTGGCGATGTACCCCCCAGTATTTATTCACCACCACAAAAAAAATGCAAACTAGGAAGATCATCAATAGGAGCTTGTGAGGGCGGCGCTACCTATCATTCGATAGTATTCAATAGTATATCATCATGGCAACAGCAAAGAAGTCACGAAAAAGTAGTGGTAAGAAGAAGAAGGCCGCAGAAGAACCGCCGCCGCCACCACCATCGTCTTCATCAAGTGATAGCGAATCATCAGATAGCAATTCCGAAGAAGAAGATCAAAGAGGAGATGATATGAAACTAACATTAGAGGCACTAGACGCCATGTCGGATGACTCGGACGATGATAATGGAGATGAAGATATGGAAGAAGAAGATAACGAAGAAGACAGCGGTATAGGAGATGGAGAAGCAGAGGCAGCCGCCCTACGTAAAATGATATCAGATGGTAAATTTGATGGCTTACTAAAGAATGCCAAGAAGAATAAGAAGGATACAACAAAGGATAAGAAGGTGATTGGTGATGAAAGTGAAGAAGGAGAAGAGGACGATGAATCGGGTGTGTATGAAACTGCCAATGTAGATGATGGCGAGTATGAAGAAATAGATCAAGATGAAGAAGAAGATGGGGAAGATAAACAAGAGGATGAGAAGGAAGAGTCAGATGAAGAACGATATTGGATGTCAGATCCTGCAACGAAAGTTAATGAATCTGAAGATGATTCATCTTCTTCTGATAGTGAAGCGGAAGAAACACAACAAACAACATCAAAGAAGACACAATCAGCAAATATAGCCATGGAAACTGCATTACAAATGGCTAATCGTAACTTACCATGGGCTGAATCATTTACAATTGTCCCTCCTACTACGTTACCATTCAATCCATCTACTTCAAATGATAATAACAAAAAGCGCAAACTCAATGCATCATACACTGAAGAAGAAGATGACGACGAAGAAGAAGAATATGTAGATGTACATGATGATTTAAAACGTGAGGTTGCATTTTATGATAATGCATTAGAATCGGTAACGTTGGCAAGAGAGCAGTGTGAAAGTGTTGGTATCCCGTTTACTCGACCGGATGATTTCTTTGCCGAGATGGTTAAGAGTGATGGTAAGTTTTATGTTTTGTTGTATTGTTTTGGGCGGTGTTGTTGTTGTTGTATATTTGAACATATGATATGCTCACTACTCTTTCTCATAATACCCCTCAACATATAACAGATCACATGGCCAAGATTAAAGATCGTCTAATCTTTGAAACCAAGAAAATGGAAGCAGTCGAACGTCGCAAGTCCAATAAAGAACAAACTGCAATGGCAAAGGAACGTCATGCATTCCGTATTGCAGAAAAATCCAAACAAAAGAAGGAACACATGGCTGCCCTAAACGATTGGAAGAAGAATACTGAACGTAATCGATCTAATTTGGGTGGAAAAGTAAATGATTGGCAAGATGATGAAGATCAATTACGTGGAATGAGTGGTAAGAAACGAATGGCTGCTAATAAGAAGTATGGATTTGGTGATAAGCGTGGTGGACGATTTAAACAGAATGATAAAAGGACATTGAATGACATGTCAGATTTTAAACCAAGAGGTGGCTTTGGTGGTATTGGACAGAAGAGTTCTGGTGGTGGTAAGGGTAAAGGAAAGAAGAGGCCTGGCAAGAGGGCTAGGGATGCTAAGAGATAAGGAGTGAACTGATGGTGGGATTATGAGGTTGTCTGTGGAGTAAACTTCATCACAAGTAAGGGGAAGTTAGAAGCAATTCAATACAGTCTAATAAACTAGATTAAGGGAGATATAGATATAATTGATGTTGTTAGAGAGTGTCTCTAATTTAGCTGAAGGGAAGTCTCTTCTCACAGTACTCCTTGTCCCCCCTGTCATCGCCAACTTAGTACTTGAGTAAGTATACAAGGATACCATTAGTGGTGGCCCTCTTCCACTTCTGCATGAGCATGTGTGAGGAATTAAGGCGGCTTTAGGAGGTAGGTATTGCTGTGGCCGGCAGCAGTTCTATGACGGTGAAAGACTGAACTGATTATTGTGTAATTATATTCTGCTGTGGATAGAGCATTACCTATTCTTAGAACGGAGTAAACATATACTAAAAAATAATGTCACTAAGACGACCTAATTTCAGCATTGCTGGATTATCTACCAATAGTAATCAAGCAGCAGCAACATCCCATTCCTCTCGGCAATTGGCAAATTATACTAGACAATGTCATAAACGTATATCATCAGCCGGTAACACCTTGTGTATGGAAAATGATGAAGAGGATACCAACTCTTTGCATAATATTGACGGTGCACCTCAACCTCAAAATACAAACAAGAAGAACGACAATAATAGTACTAGTATGGAACAATGCATTATACTATTAGAACCATCATTGAAGATATTCCAATCTACATGTATGAAAAATGATAAAGCCAAGCACAAGAAATCAAAGAAGACAAAATCTAAATCTCAACATAATAAGCAAGTACAACAAGAAGTTGATGATGAAAATAATATGAATAATGAAGAGATTGATGATGATGAGGTACCACCACAGATTATACGTGTTGCAAGATTCTTTCCACAAAGATGGCTTCCCACAAAAAGAGCATTACTACGCCCCCCTCCATCTCTTTTAGATGATAATGATGGTGCACCAAATGTGGAAGTTAGTTTACAATATCGATTGAGATTAGCAAAAGTATGTGTCAACAAAGGATTGGTAGCAGCTGCAGAATATGAAACATTACGTAGATCAATAGATATTGGTATTGTTGGAAAGAAGAGAAAGAGTAACAATGAAGATGGTGACGAAACTAAGAGATATAAAACAACTGAGGGAGGTGAAGATTGTAGTTTGCAAGAGCGAGTAAAGTTATCTCTCATGACATTGCCTACTGATGTAGTTATACCTGAAAGATCCATTAATGCTTGGAGATATGTTCGTGAGATGATATTGGAATGTTGTACACATTGGGAAAAGAAGGAAGATAGTAAACGAGATGACTTGGAACTGCAGGGCGAATTAGATGCACTTGCCCCATCACAAGTTGCTCATTGGGCTCTGACATCATGGACAGCCCTACTAATTTCTCAGGGTATGGATTGTTCTACTGCTTCAACAACACATCCTACTCGAGAGAATTCAGTTACTTCAATTGAGAAACAAATGGCTATATTACTAACTAATCGATCCACAGCCAACAATCCCACTTTGATATTGGCAAAGGCCATTGAGACTCGAATCAATGACTTACTATCACCTGAGATTATATCTACATTGAATGGTATCAATTTGTATTCATTGGGAAAGTTGTTAGCATCATTTGAGGTAGATGACGATGCCGAGACGCACATCATACTATCTGTATGCAAGTGTTCAATTAAGGGTGTTGGTCTTGAACAGCTGGCTCGTCTTTTAGCTGTGTACACGAGTTGTATCTCATCCAAGGCTTCGATGAATGAATCTGCCAATTTGCTAAAGGATGGAAACAACACAACAGTAACGAATACCAAAAGTAAATCAACGGTGAAGGATTCAGAAGGGAGACTCCGGGCAAAGTTGGATAACAAGGAGCTTCTTGAGAGTATTCCTGGCTCAACCTCAGCCAGAGCAAACTCGTTCTTCAATGCCGTTCTTTGTGCTACTGCCCATCTCGTGGAAGAATAGTTCAAGGGTATATAGCAAGGTTTATCCTGTTCTATAAACCAAAATCTAAACCTACTAGCCTACTAATTACTAATTATACTACATAGTGAGGAGATCATTTATCCACATCACCCTTTTGGTACTCTATCATGGGTTGTGCGATCTCAACGCTCCCTAATACCCTTTCAAACTCTCGATCTATTTCATCCCATTTAGAAGGATAAGAATAGTTCTTCCAATCACCAATATCTCCCTTGCGGACTACCTTTTTGAAACGATCTCCATCTTTTGACTTCATTCTTTCAGCTGTGCATTCTTGGCGGATTGTTCTCGCCTTTGCCTCTGTCAACTCTTCTAAGCCCAAGAATGTATTGATGCGTTTCAACTCGACATCAAAGTTAGTCTTTAATGCTTCATAATGGATCACTAGTGCTCGCTTATCACCAATAGCATCGACTGCTTCTGCAGACTTCTTAACCCACTGGAAGGCATTACCATATGCATTGGGAGAGTCATCATCAAGCCATCTACTGAATGAACCAGGACCGTGCTCATTACCAAGCCAGCCATCTTTCGGTACGCCCATGAAATGATGCAGCGAGACGAGCGAGTCTTTGAGGTTTCGTACAACAACTATAAGCCGACCACTCCCCGTGTTGACTTTTTTCTTGTCGTTATGTCCATTAGATATGGAAGAAGCGGCGTTATCATTATCTGTCCATCCGTCGAACAATTGCTTTGGTAGAAGTTCCATCCCAAATATGTGTGACGAGAATAGTCTTGGTGACGGCTGATTGGTCAGGTCGTCAACTGTAAAGTCACCTAGAGGATCAGAGTTAGAGGGATGGAAGAGAAGGTGAGATCATGTATTGCACGCTTGGCATATACACTTATAGGCACACTTACCAAAGTGACTTTTGACCCACTCAATCATCTTTCCTTTCCCTGCTTCAATATCTTGGCGCTCGACTTCTCTATTTGGAGGCATGGCCTCTGGATATGTTTGTCCTAACCTATTCGGTTGAGAATCGTTCATATACATCTTGGTCATTTGCCCGTCGTTATCAACATCCCATAGGAGACAATTCAATATCTTCGTCACCCATGTTGTGCCCATTTTAACACCGCTGGAGAGGATGATGTCGTCGTCTTTCAAATCCAAGTCGCGATACAGTTCCCATGAATCTTGTCTATACCAAGATGGCATTGGTACTCCTTGACAATATTGCTTCTTTACCACTTTGGGTCGACTCTTTGCACAGAATGTTGGTTTTGCTTTATCTTCGTCGACTACAGTTCCATTTGATGTCAGTCGAGCATTGATTTCCTCCTCAGTTTCATTTGATATGGTGTACCTTTTATGGAACTCTCTCATTGGTTGTGCGATCTTAATTTCTCCTAGTACACTTTCAAAAGTCTTATCAAACTTTATCCAATGTTCTTCGTCATTCAAATCAGTTATATCCTTCCATCCGCCTATGCCACCTTTCCTACAAACATTACTGCTACGCAATCCATTGTCTGATTTCATTGTTTTGATACTGCATGCCTCTTGAATAGCACGACACTTTGCCTCTGTCAACTCTCCTACACCTAAGAAGGTATTGATCCGTTGCAACTCTGCATCAAAGTTTAATATCAAATTCTCATAATATATAACTAATGCTCTTCCATTGCCAATGGCATCGACTGCTTCTGCATTCTGCTTAATCCAATTGAAGGTACTACCCATCATATTAGGGCAGTCATCACTAACATCGATGAAACGATGAACTGATCCTGGACCATGTTCGTTGCCCAGCCAGCCATCTTTTGGTGTACCTCTAAAGTTATGTAGTGAAACTAGTGTGTCCTTGAGATTGCGTATTACGACTAATAGTTTGCCATTGCCTTTTCTATTGCAATTATCATCATCAAACAGCTCCTTTGGCAAATGTCTTTTGCCGAACAAGTGACTAACGAATAGTCGTGGTTCTGGTTGATTCAATAAATCATCATATACATAATCACCGACGGCATTATCCATCCACTTCTCACCATTTGGCATACGTTTGTAAATGTCGAGTGAATCATTTTGTTTGTCATATCTTGTCGCATAGAGTGCATCTGGATACGTTTGGCCATATCTACCTGGAGTATTTGTACGCCTCCCTATCTCTTCGGGTATCAGCTTACCATTGGAATCGTATTCGTAAAGTAAACTGACCAGTATTCTCGATACCCATGTTGTACTGCAATTGATAATTGTTAGTTTGTTACGAAGAGTATGACACATGATATGCACATACTAACAACTTACCCCATTTTTACACCACTACTGACTATTATATCAGTATCTCTCATGGATAGATTGTGATATAGTTTTGCCGTCTCTGGATTAAACCACCATGGTATGGGGAGAGGCTTATTGTTTTTGCAATCGTCACCGTTATCGTCGGAAGAGGATTGGTATCGATATGCAGCAGGATTCGAGCCAACGCCATCAGTGGTATTAGTAGCCATGGTTTATTAGTAGTGGATGGCCCTGCTGCTATGGTTGATGTTGCCTTTGGATCTTCATATGTGGCGGCCGGCGATGTATTGCAATAATGGCTTGATGGCGGCATATGGCGGGCGTTATCGGCGAAGACTCACTGTCCACTGTGAAAAAAACACCTCACAAAATAAAGAAAGCAACTCAACTCTTCCATGTCTCTTAGGTGTGTACTGCTCTATGGATGCTTTGAGGCACTGAGCTAGGGGGTCAAGCACTAATAATATAATCCAAAGTTATTTGTATGATACGGATATAGGAGGATAGACCAGAAGAGCCACATAAAAACAAAACACCAAGTTTAATCTAAGCTTACTACCACGACTCTCTTAACGTGTATTGTCATCACCGCATGTACGCTCCTCTACCACCTCGGCCTCTTCCTCCCATACTAGGAAAGATTTGTGATATACTTTTACCATCACCACTGGTTCTTGATCTCATACTCATATCAACACCACTTCTTTGAATTATCGACCCGCCACGACCTCTTCCACCATTTCCTCGTCCAGGACCTCCGCCTCTACCTCCTCTATCTCTACCAGTCCTACCCCTACTTGAATTTCCAATGCCCTCTTCTGCAATACGACCAATCATATGTGTCAGAAATGCAGAAGGATTCCTCAGATTCTCGTCTTCCTTCTCACCCAATGTTTCCTTCTTAATCTTACGTTCCTTCTTCTCCTCGACGTATTCTTTCAGTGCCGCCTCAACAACCACTGCTGAATGTCGTTTACATAATGCAATAACTCCATCATCTAATTCATCTTCTTCAATATCACCAGTCTTGACAAAGCTTGATATAATGCTATCCATTGTTTGTGACATGAATGTTGTTTGTTCTTCTCTATAGGATGTAATCTTTGCTTTCTTACTTGCACTGTTCGACCGTCCACCAGCTGATCTTTCAGCATTGATTCGTCGTCCGTCTAAATGTGTTAAATGCAACTTTAAACATTCGTACATAATTTCAGGTGTTGATAACTCCACGAAGGCCATACCTCTTGACTTTTTTGTTTTGCTATCATTTAATAATCGAATCTTCATTGTTTCTTTTGTTACATTAGTACCGGACTTGGATAATGTTGTTTGAAAATGATCATATAACATATCAGATGTTGTAGTGTATGATAATTGTCCTACGAATATAATGTACGGTATCTTGTTTGCCTTTTCATCATCTGTTGATGTTGGAGGTGCAATCTTTTCATACCATTCTAATAATTCCTTGGAGTCGGTACCATTTGTTTCTTCGGAGGCAATTGCCTCGGCTTTGCGTTTGGCACTTCTTCTCTCTTTGGCGTTTAAACTATCATCTTTTTCTAAGTCAGCAAGTGATTTCTGTAACTTTTTGGCAGCTTCAAACTTTGCCTTATCCTCTTGAGACAATTGCTCTATTGCAGAAGATTGCTTCTTCTTTTTCTTTCCTTTAGTTGATGATGGCTTGTTCTTTTTATACCACTTTAGCAATTCATCTACATTATCACATCCAGATTCTTCTGTAGCAATTGCCTCAGCTTTTCGTTTTGCAGACCGGCGTTCTTTGGCGTTTAGATTATCAGTATTACTTTCGATATTGGATAGTGTTTCTTCAAGCTTTTGTGCAGCTGATAACTTTGTCTGTATTACTTCATCACTTTCACCAATACTACTACTTTTGATATCGCCTTCATTGTCATCCTCTTTTTTAGATGATGGCTCGGGAGGAGTATATGTCTCGCCTCGTGCAGCTGCACGAGCTATATTGCGTCGTATCTTGGCTGCGCTTTTACCTGCCATATTCTATCTGTGTATTATTATACCTGATTTGTATTCTAAACCTATGGTATAATGCAATAACAGAGACATGGAGATGACATGCTTTGTTGAGTTTCATATTTTATTGGTGTGGTATCTTTTTATGAGAGTCTTGAACTGATCTCATGTGATAATGCAGCAATCTTTCGGCGTATCTTAATGACCAGCAGATATTGGCGGTGGCAATAGCTATTGGTGGTCATTGATGACGGTACAATAATATGAGGACTGATCCATTGCAGTAGTAAGACAAAGACTGCAACATGAATATGATAAATGCGCACATCTTGTGTATTTGTAGCTTTTAGGTATGAGGAGGAGGCAGGCATTACTTCGTAGACTCTTAATTGGTGTCTTATTTGCAATATCAAATGTTGTATGGTGGAGGATTGATAAGATATCGTCTGTGAATGATATAAGCAAACACAAAAACATACAACAATACAAGGTATTTGAGTTTCATCCTGTTCTGGCACTGCATAATTCATCAACTGCAAAACTTATACCCACTACAAATCCTAATGAAAAACATAATGCAATTGTAATATGGAGTACAAAAACAAAGGTTATTGAGCGGTTGCTACCATTTGCAATTGAAAGTATGTTTATTAGGTTACAGCGCAATGGAAAGATAAACATACAACAAAAGCTTGACACTGATCAAATGAAACAGCACTTACACAGCTTTACTCAAGATGAGTTAAACGAGATTGATCCTGAATGGCAGATATTTATACTCGAAAGCAGTGACGGAGGAATGGGTGTATGGCCATATTGGTATATGCAGCATGAGATGACTCCATTACTTGGTTGGAATAGACTCAACTATGCCACAAGATCAACACAGAATGGTCGATATATGGATATGTGGAGTCAAAAAGTCAAGAGTAATGAAATGAATCCAAGTTTATCATTCGATGAGTACTCTGGCAAGCCAATCAATTTCACTGCAATGAATGTTGATGGAAATGCAACAATCATTGGTAATGGTTGTAGGTCGATACAGCGTCTTGCAATGACTGTTCGTGAGCCAATTGTCAATGCGATTGATGAATACATGAAAGTGAAACATGCATCTACCTACAAAGAAGTGGCAGACAATTCTCATGGTGACATTGAACAAACACGGTTACATCGAAGCAAAGCTATAGCTCAACTTCCAAGAGAAACAGATGTACGGACATTTTGGAACTCAACAGTTTGCAATATGCATTGTGAGTTTCGTAATCATATTTCAGAAATAGTTGACACTATACCACAACGTCACCCAAAAGCTAATATAACAACGAATACAGAGATTGTTGGCTTCATACATGGACAAGGAAGACAACAAGTTCATCCCGACTTTATCGAAGCCATGATGACAACAAAGATAATAGTATTGGCACAAAGAGACAGATGGGAAGGTCATTCTAGGCTATATGAAATGCTTTTGAGCGGTGCCCTGGTCATGAGTGACCCACAAATGTACTGGCCACATGGTATTGTCGATGGAGAGAACATTGTTGTTTACAGTAGTTGGACTGACTTGGAACAAAAGACTTTGTACTACTTGAAGAATCAAAGAGAACGAATAAGGATAGGAATACAAGGAAGAGAGCTGGCATTAACAAATCATAGATCTTGGCAACAAGCGGAGAGATTATTTTTGAATGACATGACATATAGAAATGACTATGGTCTATCCAACAAACTATGGTTGTGATTAAGCAATTCTAATATAGCATTTAAGGTATACTATATACTATCTCACTACTTCCTCATTTTCATTTGTACCTCTCATTCTTCTCGAGCTAGCAATGGTAGACAATCGCTTTATAGTCCTTCGAGCTTCTAATTTCCAGTCTACCCTGTGCAAGTACAACAATGCGATTGCGCCAGAAGAATATATACCTATAACGAAGCCCCACCATAATCCAAATACTCCCAGCCTAGCAACAAATGTCAGTATAGCTCCAATCGGCACGGCGAGTAGCCAAAAGCCAAGTATGTTGAGAAAAAGTACATGCTTTTGTCTCCCTATTCCTCTTAGTACACCACCAGCAATTGCTTGTCCGGCATCGCCGATCATAAAGATACAACTTATCGGAATGAGTTGAGAGACGAGATGTGATACCTCGTCGTCACTACTGAAAACATCTCCAAGGATGTCAGAACATGGCCATAATATCAAGCCCAATACTGTCTGTAAGATGATGGCAACGCACAGTGACGTATAAGATGATCGCTTAGCAGCTTTTGCTTTCTGATCCCCTATCAATTGACCAACACGAATTGAGGCCGCTATTCCAATAGCAAAAGGGAAGCTTAGAAAGATAAATGTGGCAATCGTCAGTGTAATGATGTGCGCATCAAGCGCAACCGTTCCTAATAAGCCTGCCAATATTGTTGTAATCTCAAAGCTCCATGCCTCACATGCTATAGAACTAGCTCCTGATATAGCCAACTTCCAAAATGGTCTAAGAACCGAGTAACTCAAGTTGTCTCTGGAAAATGTTGGCAGTGTATTTTTCAATGCATCCCTCTTGATGAACATGTAGATTGTTATGAGTATACATTCTACAAACCTGGTAAAAGTCGTCGCCCAGGGAGCGCCTCTTAGACCCCATCCTGCAGCAAATATTAGTCCCCAATTGAACAAGGCATTCATTCCATTTGCCAGTATACCGATCCATACACCGGGAGCTAATCGGCCCTGAGTCTGCAAATACTTTGTCAATACTTTGAAGATATAATATGGAAAAAGTCCAAGTATAAGTCGTAGACTGAACTCTTGTGCGGCATCTGCAAGATTAGGATCTTGACCAAACAATTTCATCACCGGACCACAACATGCTACTATTCCCGATATTATTATTGTTACAAAGAAGACGATAATGAGTGATGATCCAGTCCAAGCTTGAAAACCCTCGAGATGATTGGCACCATATGATTGAGATAACAATGTATCAATTGCCGTCATGAAGCCAATCATGGCTGCATTCCAGAGGTTGAACCAAACAGTTGCTAGAGCAGCTGCACCTAAATCATCCTTTGATAACTGCCCCACAAAGGCGATGTCCATCACAGGAAGTGTATTTTGAAAGACCTCACTCAATATTATTGGGTACGTAAGATTGCATACTTCTTTCAAGTGTTGACGGTATGTAATCTCTACTTCTTCAGTTGATGTAGATTGTTCTAATGATAATGTTGCTGCTGCAGTTTCTATATTTTCATCATCGCGGAAGACATCTTCTATGCTTTCGTCTAATGACGATGCAGCGGGTGTATTGATATCATTTGCAGTTGTAGTGTTGCGGTATATGCCTTCACCAATGCCAACTTTGTCATCTTTGGACGTACTATTCATTATCTTTGATATCCTTAATCCTTTGGTACTAGCGCTGGTATTCGTTTTTATTGCTATTATAAATTGCAACTAATTCAATAGGTTTATTTGATATTTGCAATTTATTTACTACAACCTTGAAAATAATTCAATGCGGTATCTCAAATCAATACTTCTTGTGATCCTCTCTGCTGTAACATAAACTATCAATTAATTTGCAACATATTGATATCAATAAGATAGAAGTCGCCACCACTATAATACTAATATTGCGTCATCGTGCTTAAAATTATCCGAGCAAAGAAAAATCTCGGATGATGACGCCTTCATAAAGGATACCGGGTAATTTAGGATACCGATATGAAACTTCTTTGCAAAATCTGACAACTTTCAAACAAATGCCGATGTGACTTAACATAAAAGATTCATCTCTAGCTAGGGGGGAGAATCAATATACCATTACTCACAGCAGCATATAAAACACAGCCGTATAAATCATGGCGACGCCGTCATCTTCTCCTACACCGCTACGGAAAGTCTTCAGCTCTGGAAATGATCATCAAATAGAAATAGAGATTGAGCCCGACGATGATGATCAACAGCAATCTAATAGCAGCCAACACAATATCAATCTTCCACCCTCAATACCATTCTCGCGTACCAAATCTACACCCTTACATACCACTACATCTATCAATAATACAGCGAGAAGTTTAGGCTATGCAATGCGTAAAGTATTCTCACGAGAAGAACAAAGTGCGTGGCATAATCAGGAAACACAAGACTTGGTTCGAAATGATAATTCATTATTGCACCATAGTAGTAATAGAAACGAATTACAATCACATCGTGTATCATCTAGAATAGTTGATAGTAATGCAATGTATGATGAAGATGATGAATTAGACGAAATAGGAGCAGAGTTGGTATTGAATGAGGAGATTGAGTTAGATGAACAAAATGAGAGTGTTGCAAATACAATGCTAGAGGAACATGGTATTAGTGATAGCGGTACAAAGATTGGTGGAGCATACAAGTTGCGTAAGTTTCTATCATCTCCCACAAGTTATAATCAAAAGAAAGGTAGTATATTACGACGTACACCATCTTATGAACCAGAGAATAATATATATGTTGATGATGAAGAGTATGAAGATAACAATAATTTATCAAATCCAATATCATTAAAACGGGGTGTATCATTAAGACGCAAAAAGTCTCTGCAATCACCAGATAGAGGAAAGGGTATAGATGATGAAGATTTATCAACAGTTGCAGAAAGTTTAGATGGAGGAGGATATGATGAGAAACGAAAGGAATACAAAAGAAATGTGAAAAGAAGACGAATTGGAATTGGTATACTTTTATTGATACTCGGTATTACATGTGTTGCTATTGGAGTATCAAAGTTTAGTGGAAATGGGAATAATACTTCTGCTTCCAACAATAATATACAGCTTGATCTTGAAGATGACAATTCCGATGATATAGACACACATATCGATGAATTGCATTCTCGTACTTCTGTAGATGGTTCCATTGAGAGCTCTTCAAGCAACATCAATGCACTCAGCACAGTTAATGTCGTTGATGAGGACATTGATCAGCAGAAAGAAGAAATAGAAATGACTGCAGCAGCAGCTTCAAAGCCAACCAATAAACCATCGGATGCTCCCGAAGACACTTATACAATGTTTCACCTAATGGCGGATAGTCCATACGACGATGAAGAGCGATACGAACTCATGCCAGCTTACATTGAAGACTTGCAATCTGATGCAGAGTTCTTAGTTCACTTGGGTGACTTGCAATCAGCAAAAAAAGATGAGTGCAAAGAGTATGCATATAGAGAGGCCAGTAATATATTGAAGAAGAGTTCTATACCAACATTTGTATTGCCAGGTGATAACGACATAAATGACTGCGACGACCACGAGTGGGGAGAAGAGATGTGGACAAAGTATTTCAAATATATGGACAAACGATGGGAACATAGCTTTGACTTGAAGCGGTGGGGGAAACTAGATGAGTCGTTTACATTCCTACATAAACAAGTGAGGTACATTGCATTGAATATCGTTGGAGGCACGCCGTATAGTAAGTCAGAAGCAAATACAAGATATGCAGAGCATCTAGAAATGATACGAAAGATATTGGATGAAGATGATAACTTCAAAGTCTTGGTATTGCTTGGTCATGCAGATCCTGAATGTAGTTCATCTCATGAAGACTTCTTTGAAGAACTATCGCAGATTGTCGAAGACTTGGGCAAGCCGACTATACATTTTCACGGCGACTCTCACTCCTACTACGAAGTGGAGGGTGGTGATCATAATGTTGATAATTTGGTGCGCATATCTTTAGATGGAGAAAGCAAAGCCCCGCCGCTTAGAGTGGAGATTGATGTAAGTAGAAAGAATCCAATTCGAATCAGCAGGAGACGGAGTGACTTGGATGTTGACTGTTGCTCAAGGGGATGGCCTAGACATAATGATGAATTGTAACCTAGCTAGGAGTATGATATATGCATATGTTGACCTACACACCTATGTGAATGGGGCACTGCTTACAATCAGAAGTAATCTCTATCATACTGTAGTATACTCGTTAGCTTTCTACTCATGCTACATAATATGTTCTATCTTCTACGGCTAACCTAGCCGAGTGTCAGATGCTCTTCTCCCAAACATTTTTTTATTCGTGTCAAGGCAAATCTCGATCTCAAATCTCAATCATATAGAATCAGAGAGCTCTATCAAAGCTATTAGTTCTCTCTAATAAGTAATTATAGACAGGAAATACTGAGTTAATTATAGAAAGGAAGTATTGTTTAGTCAAATACCAATATTGGTTCCTTTTCGAGGTACAATACCACAAAAATACACACAACTCAATTACTCAACACCACCCACTACCAACAACCCAAAACAATAACAACTCTTCATACTTCATACAATTTATATGATGTTGACCAGAATCAAACAATGTATTTACGCAATATTTCTGTTTGATTTCTTAGTAACAGCATTCTGTATCATTCCCGCGTTTATAGTCTGGTCAATTTACAACAATGTGGATGATAAATCATCGTCATTTGGTATGCCCAGATGGTGTTTGCTTCTTCCGTCAGTATGTCCCATTTGGTATTCAGTTGTTTTAGTACTTATGACACTATTCTATCATAAGTGCGTCTTGTACATCCCCCGCACACCACCGACAATCATTGAGAAACTTACTAACACCGCAGTGGCATATAGTTTCATTTACGTACTCGCATTTATTATCATCAATATAATGATGATTCTGAAAAGTATCATATTGGATATATACGATGTGATTTACTATTCAATTGCATTCGGTATTGGATCACAGGCAATTGTTTTGATCTCTGTATTGTCGGCAATATCAATTATGCGTTATGTTCAGAAGAAGATAGCAAGACACAAGAGAAAGAAGGAGGCTGAGGCAAGAAAGCAAGATCCTCAGCCAACAGATTTTCATCATTTAATGGCATTAGTCGGTGTTGGAAACTTGTATTCCTTCCTGGAACCAAAGGATCTATTATCTTTCAGTTTGACTAATCATCGTACGTATGACGAGATTAATAGTAACCTGATGAAACTTGTATCACAACAGTTGCCACGGGAGATGAGCTACAACAGGATTGGAGATGTTGGAACACCAGAGAGGGAAGATTTTACAACCACACTCAGTCTTTCATCACAACTGACACATAATTGCCCAGCAAGATTGTTCGAACACTTGGCAAAGAAGCTAGAAAAGAACAATATATTGGCCAAAGGAGGAGTAACAAAGCAGGAAGAATTGGTGGCACTTTTGAATGAGAAAGGGAGAGTTGATCTTCAGTTACCAACGGATGCATCCGACAAAGCTCGAGAGACATATGAAAAGTTTCTAGCAGTTAACCCCTGGTCCTCTCCATTGCGAATATCTGCACACTTCAAACAAGGATTGACTGAGCAGAAGAAACTATTCGGTAAGCGTATCAATCCTCGTGATGCAGCAAAGAAGATGCTAGAGAATCGACTGCATTTGAGCTGGTTCCGTGATCAGGAGGAGTACAAACTTGTTCACGATTGGTTGTATTATATCCTCTCTAATGAGGACGTTGCCAAGACTATCTTCGTCTGGGGTTGGTCGCTACTACAACCAGGTATTCTTTCTGAAAAGGAAGAAGTTTTCTTGGAAGATGCAATCATCGCAGAGGATCATCGTGGCAGAGTCTTGGAGTAGTTGGCACTGGTAGTACTGGTGAAGGTACTATGCCTCTCAGGCAAATCTTGCCCGAAGCAAGAGATGAAACGAGGCTTAGTTTCTTTAGAAAAAGAAAGATACATGTGAATGTCCAAAATAATGTGCTCTCTAGCTTGAAGCTGGGAGTACTAAAAAGTAGAAAGATTATAGTATTTGTTTGATGACTACTATTCGTTCACAAACCTTATATTACGTTACTCCACTATCAAGACAGTTGTATTATATGTTCAGTCAAACTTCTTCATGGATTCAAACAGGACAATCAAGTACATCTGGGGCTTAGTTATTCCTAATTAACCCATCTTTTGCATTGGAGTGACCATATTTTGGCTTTGATCTACTCGTGATGGACTTGGAGGAGTGCCAGCAGAACTGGCTGTGTGTGGTTGCTTGTCAGCAGTACTGCTGTCAACTTTAGCAGTAAGAGCTTCCATTATATTGTAGATTGCTTCATTGTATTGTTTCTGTTCTGTACTTATCCTACCGGAACTGTTGCAGCAAACTAGTGCACTCTTCGCTGTTGATAGAAGTGTATCCAACTCATTTTGATGTTTCTTTTGTACTAGGGGAAATTGTCTCTCGGCTATTTGTTCTTCTTGTTTTCTCTTCACAAAGTTCTGTAAGACTTCTGGAGATGAAAACTGAGGTCTGACCGCATAACTACTTGCATATATGTTATCATTAACGGTAGATTGTGCATGCTCATTCAACTCGAGCCGCATCTTCTTCGTTGGTGCTGCTTGCTGCTCGGTATCGACTTTCTTTTGCTTAGTCAGAGATGATAAACAGTTGCGTACGATCACAGCTTCACTGTCACTCCCTTTCACGTCAATATGTGCAGGCTTTACTCTAAACACCAGCGGTATGAAGGGTATGAAAGCATTATTAGTTTAAAATGCATATCATATGTTTGTCATTATAGTAAGAAATTCACAAAGGCAACTACTTACCCACAGCGTTGCAACTCTCGTACAGTCGACGCCATATTAATCGTAGAATTGTTTAGAACTACTTCACCTACTGATCTGTTGTTAATACAAGGATGCCATTTTGCAAATGGTGCAAGATCTTCTCCTTGAACCACAATCCATTTCTTTAATCCAGGAGCAAATGAGGCACCTAATGTTTTAACCTCTTCTCGTTCTTCATATGATGCGTGTAGAATTGCAAAGTTATTTGGATCTCCTTCGATAAAACCGATGTATTTTAAACTCTCTATCCATTCGGGTATTCTCTTTTGCATAGATGCAACAATTACGATCTTGCCGGATGAATTTGTTGTGGATGTGATTGTTATCTTTGGATGCCATTCTGAAGGTGTGTTTAGTTTATCACACAGCTGTATTGTGTAGTAAGTAGAGTATATGATTTGCATATGAGATAATTATCGTATACGATATAAAAGCATATTTTATCATGTGTATATATGACATAAAGCATGTCAACATTGGTGATATGATTCATATACATATAATGCTGAAGGTAAAACTTACACATAAGCCTTTATCCATATACTCCCAACATATACCACTTCCAAATCTCTTTCTCTTCGTCGGTGTATCCGTCATGAGTTTGTTATACAGATAGGTATACTATGTAGCTTATTTTGTTTATATCCAATATTAACAGTAGTATATCACTTAATGACACGGGTCAATATGAGGTTCTTTGATATGTTATGCACAAGATGTACTATACTAAGATGATGCATGCACCTATTATCGACTTCAAAAGAATACCAAATAGAGTCGATCCGTGTGAGGGCTTGAACTTGAGACCAAGCAAGAAATAAAGTACGGGACGGTATCATAATGTGACACATCATCTCTCTCAGCTCTCCAAGAATGCAATGCAGTGCAATTGCCAAAAGGAAGATATTTATGCATACCAATCGATACATAACATAAATACAATCTACTCACCATTCCATTGCAATAGAGAAAAAAAAAAGGTTTTGCTTCTCTTCGATTATGCGTGTCATCCTTGCACAGGGACCATGCTAATCTTCTCTGTATATTTAAGCGTTTGTTTAATGTCACAGCCCGAAGGCTGGACAAAATATTTGGCAAAAGTTTAGGTTTATAAACTACATATTTTTTCTTGAAGCTACAAAGCACAAAACAACAACACATCGATGATAACGATATCAACTGACACTAGGAAGAAGAAGAGAGTTGAATAATGACAGCCAGCGGAATATATAATAGAATATAGAAATAACTTGATAAGTAGTACACTCAGCGGTTTCAGCGGTAGGAGTAACATATATACATATAATTGTGGCATATACAACTTCAAATTAAAATTTTAACATCATGCACCAACAGAGAAGAGAGTGGGATAATAAGCCCTACACATCAAAGAAGAGACGGAAACGGATGAGACCAATATTTACAGATACATCTTCTTTGATAGTGATACCAACATCAATATTACAAAGTGTCAATATATCGAGAATTGCATTACTATGTGTCATGATATCATCACCCCTTTGTAAAACTGAAGCCTTTATCACGCCTAAACTATATCAAAGACAACATAAGACATACAATATATTAGATAATACCAATCAACAGATAACACAAATACCAATCAAAACAATAAATAGACCACGATCATCATCAGCATCATCCACTACTACTACACACACTCTATACGCATCAGCTTGGTTATTTGCTCCTGATAAGATATCTGGCGTGTTAGCTGACACTGCAACAGAAGCCCTTACAAACACCGCCAACGCTGCAACCGACGCCGCGTTAGAAGTTGCCGCACATGCTGTGGATATAGCGACAACAGTTACCACAGATACAGTAGTGCAAACTATATACAAGGCGCCATTTATAAGTTTGGCAATATCATTTTTGTTAGGTGGATTATTCTTTAGTACTGTTGCAGCTGTGATTGCAAGTATTATAGCATTGGGTAAAGAGAATACACGTAGATTGAGAGAGGTCATTGGTATTGTTTATAGGAGAAATTGGACTGTAATGAAGATATCTATGCAGTTTACAATGGTGAGTTAATGTGTTTGAGTTTTTGTGCATAGATGTGAAGTGTAGTGATTAATACAGGTACTGATTACATATCTCAATCATTATTAGGATGTCCTTCGAGGCAAAGAGGAAATGTCTGGATTCAAAAATAGATTCCCAGCTGCATTACAAGCATTGAAAGACGGAGCAGTTGAAATTAGAAGAGTATTCTCCGAGAGTGTAGATGCTATTAAGAAGGAAACACAAATGTATTCTGCTGCGGTGGGGTTGCCTGGACTTATTCCAATTCAATACATATTTGACAGAATCTTCCCATCGACATTGACAGCTCCATTTGAATCTGCATTGAAAGATTCATTACGAGATTTGGCAAATGATAATAACAATCAAATAAGAAAGCTAACATTGAAGAAGTTTACAATGGGAGATATTGCACCTCGAGTTCTTGAAGCCAGATTATTCGATTTGGGAGATCGGGATATGGCGTTTGATTTAGAGTTTACTTGGAAAAGCAACTTAAGAGCTAATTTAGATATGAAGATATCAGGATTCGGTGCCAAGATTCCAGTTACAATATCAGATCTTCGTTTTGATGGACCAGTAAGACTTGTTTTAGTTGGACTCAGGCCCGATGATCCAGGATGGGAAGCTCTCTTAATAAGCTTTCCAAGACCTCCTCAAATTGGATTTGATATCAAGGTTGCAGGTGGTTTAATTACACAGATACCATGGTTGAGGAATGAGTTTGCCAAGATGTTAGATGATGCTGTAGCAGAAGAGATATTGTGGCCTCGACGGGCAGTAGTATCGGCTCCTTTCCCCTACAAAACAAAACCACTTCTCAATCCAATGCAGATATACTCATTAATGAGAGATGATCCGTTGCTAAGAATGGAGAGAGAATTGATAGAGTCTATTCCTGACGATTTTAAGGGCTCGCTTGAATCATCAACACAACAAGATATACCAGATATAGACATTCGACAAGTTGATGAAGATACCAGTGAAGATGATGAGGGAGGTGATGAGAGTGCTAGTGGATTAGCTGTACCAATCAGAAAACGGCTGAGATTTTGGAAGCGCAACAAACAAGCTCTTACCTTAGAGGCTGATACCGTTGATGCTCTTCAACTAATGGCACAAACATTGAAAGAAGAAGCAAGTATTAAAGGAACTGGCATGCCTGTGATGGTGTTAGAGGGAGCGGAAGAAAAGAAGAACAGAGTACAAAAGGTCTTATCTAAATTACTTGTTCCGAAATCAATGATAACATATGCAGCTAAGGAAGCGTTCTAAGGGCTGAAAGGAGGGAACCATTTGCATGTGAAAGTAAGAAGATGAAGTGAAGCGGGTTTATATGTAGATGTATGGTAGACTAGGATTTATGAATTAGATTTATTGCTTCCCTGCGGTTATTGTTACTAATACATATTACCAACATTCGACCGAAATGACGACGACGCCTTCCTCTCTGCAAATGTGCATGCATACTTCAATAGTACTACATCCAACGCTGTCACTTGAGAGGCGTCAATACCACCAAGTCGAGTCGAATCCTCGCTACTCTCTGCAACTGGGGGTACCCACTCAATCACATTCTCTTGTTGCCACATATCTCCTTGCATACTTCGCTTTGCCATTAGTAAGCCGTGTCTATTGATTGCCACAACACGCAAATTCTTGAGCTCTCGGAGAGACTCGTTATCCCCTTTCATCGCAGCTTGCCATGTCGGAAAATACCCACGTGCATTAAGCCAAGTCTTGGCGCTTTCTTCTGCATACCCATCTCTGAGTAGTAGAAGCGATAGGTTAAAGTAAGTTGGTAGGGTCAACCATGATAGGGGAGATGATGGAGGTATGAGCTTTGCCGCTTCACGGAAACAATTAAGGGCTCCAACTGAATCGTCCTTCATGAGAAGAGCTAAGCCATGGTCATTATATACAGTCACTTGTAGTTCTCTCAATGATTCACTGTTGCTATTTTGAGCTGTTACACAAATCTGTAAGGCACTACTTGCACGATGAGTGCAATCAAAAGGATTTACCTCTTCATCAAAGTTGTTGTTGCCAATAGTATTATGATTGTTCAACAAGAGTACATCGGCGTGATACAAATTAGCCACAACTCGTAGGTACTGTTCTTGATTGCTTAGTTTCGGGATCAAACTACGAATAGTATCTTTGGCTGCCCCAGAACGACGACATTGCAATAAAGCAAAAACATGCGCAATGGAGTGATGCTGCTGTTTGCAATCGTTTCCTTGTATCAATTCTTCTGTCGAACTAAGGCATGTACTCCAATCTTGAGCTATGGACGATGCATTAAACAGTTTCCAAAGCAGCTGATGTGTAATCTGATTTGATTCGGATTGAGCAGACATCTCCATTTCATGACTGGAAGAAGAAAGTAGCAACGCCATAGGCGCAGGGACTTCAACACTAGCATGTTGATGTTCTACACTTTGCCAAAGGTGTAGCAGTAGTTCCAACGGAGCATCGGCTTCGCCACTTGACAAGAAACAGATTGCAGTGTTCAATATAGTACGCCTTTGAATCAAGCCTGTACCAATCTCTTCATCCGAGCTTGCTCTATTCTTTTCTCCATAGTCAAGAGATAACTGAAACTTCTCAATTGCCCTCGAATAGTCACCCTGCTGTGCATAAATACAACCAAGTAAATCGCATGCGAATTGTGATAATGAAGATGATGCCAATAACTCGAGTGCATGCAATAATGCTTTCTCCTTCTGATCATCAGTATCAGGTATGTCATGAGGGTTTAATACTATTTCCAAACCATGTAGACAATGTCGAACTTTCCATACATATCCAGCACAATTATTATCCATTTGTTGTTCGGAGTCGGTATTGGTATCATAGAGAGCACCTGCCTGATTCTCCCATGTCAATGCTTCATCAAAGCAAACCTCTCTCTTATCAATACACAACTCTTTCTTTTGAGGGTACCTCAAAGCAGCAGTATGAAAAGATAGTGCATCTATCAACCGATCACAAGAATGTTGTAATGGGTTGGTATGTAAATATTTGACATTCCATGCATCATTCATATTTTCTTTTTCGATTCTTTTCCGTTTTGTAGACGACGTTACCTTCTTTGTTGTTGACTCATTAGGAAGGATCAACTTTCCAGTGGCTAATGCAGCCACTTTAAGTGCCGATCGAAATGAATGCATAGAAATGTTCCCCCTTTCATCGTTGCTACTACATAAAGTTTCATTCAATATGCAAATAGATTCTTCCAGTTTTGATAACTTTTTATCCCTATTACTGAAATCCAAAGTCCCTGAGTCCATGTTGCCGTTCATCTTGTTCATCCATTCATTTCTTGTACGCATAAGATTAGCAGCTGATATTACGGCATTCACTAAAACACTCCAAGCATTCTCAATACTATGAGTTGTTTTATTTTGAGTTGAACTTTCTGTATGATACAGGTACAAATGCGATGCAGCAATTCCTGCCATTAATATAGCCATTGACGTTGATTTCATTGCTTTTTGAATAGATGTATGATTACTATTATTATTGGTATTATTTGCATGTGAAGTTTTATTGGATTGTAATTCCATATTGCATGTATGAACAAGAGATGTGGCGACACCCTTCAATGCCCGACGATAATTTTTATTGGCTTCTAATGCATTCATCCATAAATTGGATAAAGATTTCTCTAATTTGGTATGTTGTGGTATACCATCATCGTGCTCATGTACCTCTACAATATTGCTTTCACCAGATGACGCCATTGTTGATCTGAAATGACACATTGCAATATCTGCACACCGTGCTAAAGGGGGTAACGCAATAAGCTCAATTCTAGTTGTGGAATTGGTACTACCCGATATCTTGTTTGGTATTATCGGTTTAATATCATCAGCCATGATAATAATATCATCTTCATCATTGTGATTTGTTTTGTGCACATCTTGTGTCACAATTTTATGATGGCTTTTATCCCACAATGTATCGCATTGCTCCAGCTGAGTAAGAGTGTCATGGAATCGCCCTGCTTGATAGTGGCACTGGGCTGCCGCTGCAGAGGTCTCCATTACTAACTAAACAGTACTTAGATACCTCTATTTTGAGAGTAACGGAAATGGCGATACAACGCGATTAGGTGGTAAGTGATTATTGATAACAAGTATTGGAGTGGAGTCTATTTGTATGTTGGGAGACAACTAACTTCATCATATTTTACACCAACTATTGCATAGACTCTGCGTGCAATATGGCATCGAATAATTCAATCGGCGGCTGGACGCCGAAAACAGATAATCTTCTTGGCCACCATCAAAACAAAAATTATGACGATGAGAGATCTTGTAGATATGATATTATCGACCATGCTTTTCCAACATATCCATCTGATGTATTAAATGAACTGAAAGTAAATGGGTGGCTAGATGATATAGATCGAGGTACCAAGGGAAAGTTGCAACCCGCAAAAACAAAAGTGGATATTGATGTGAGCAATTTGCTACAGAGCTTTAATGCCAATCCCTTAGTGGATGATAAAGATAAGATGTCTAACAATAACTCAAATGATGCGAGTGTTAGTAGTATAAGAGGTGACAAATCTGCATTTATATCTCGTAATGAACGAATGGAGAATACCTTTCCAGAGAAATATCCATTTATATCAAAGTTGATTAGTAGTATTGAAAGTACAGCATGTAATCGTTTGGGAAAGAAAGATGCATCTTCCAATGCTGATATCCAATATTTTGATTTTGATACAAGCTTGACATCAGTACAAATTGCTCAATATCCTGGGGATGCTATGTCAGGATACCCTCGTCATTGTGATCGAGGAGCCAAGTGCATGAAAGAAGATAATATGAATAGTACAAACACAAAAGCAGAAAGATTATTAACTTTTGTATATTACTTGACACCTTCTGATTGGGACAGTGAATTGGATGGGGGTGCATTACGAATGTTCTTGCCATCTAAACAAGAAACTGCTAGCAATACTGATACTCATGTTGATATCACCCCGCACTCGGATCGATTACTTGTATTTCGTTCCGATATGATTGAACATGAAGTCATGCCTAGTTTACGAAGAGATCGGATTGCAATCACAGTTTGGTTATATGGAAAGATAGTACATGAAAATATAGACCATGTTAACCCAGCTCCAAATGATTTGATTGTTACCAACTCGTCAACTCAGATTACAACAAGTCTACCACCGCCCTTGCCAACTTCGTCTGACGACAATCAGGATGATATAATAGTGTTAATCCCATCTTATCGTGATAAAGAGACATGGCCAACAATCAAATCATTGATCGAGACTGCACGGTATCCCCATCGAGTATACATTGGAGTAGCATTTCAAGTCGATACAACCTCAAAGGTTGAAGTAGCTCAACTCACAACGGAAGAGGGAAGTGGTATATCAATTGATTCAGCGAAATGGAATCGTCAGAAACAGTTACGAACAATCACAATGGATTATAGGCATGCAACAGGCCCTTGTTATGCACGATATCTTGCACAATCTTTGCATCGAGGGGAAGAGTATGTTCTTCAAATAGATTCTCACATGCGGTTCAGAATGAATTGGGATACCTTCTTGACTCACCAACTGAATAAAACAAAGCACCCAGAGAAGTCAGTACTCACTGCATACCCTCCAGGATATGAATCTTTGGAAGAGACTCGGGCAACTATTCTTGTTCCATTAAAGTTTGGTAACGATGGTATGTTGAGACAAAGAGGAAGACTACTTCGTTCAGATTATAAACATGACAAAGAGAATGATAATATACCATGCCTTTTGTATGCTGGGGGCTTCAGCTTCTCACACTCTTCAGTCATTGAAACATGTCCATATGAAAAGCATCATGACTTATTCTTTGGCGAGGAGATATCCATGGCAGTAAGATTGTATACCCATGGCATCGACCTATATGCTCCTCCTCAGACGGTATGTTACCACAAATGGGAGCGAAATCCACTTAGAGTTAGAGAAGATGTTGACAGTTTAAAAACGAAGCATATGAAAGAGTCTTTGAATGCTGTCCGTATGCAGCTTCAAGGACAAGGTAGTGGACTTGGTACTGTAAGATCTATCAAGCAGTTTAGTGAAAAACTTGGAGTTGACTTTGATAAGCAAGTGTTGTATCAAGGGTGTGAGGACGTAGGGCTAAGTGATGATGCGTTTGTATCTCAGACAACAACCTCACTATTGCCAAACGTGAAAGAAGAAGGTCTAGGAAGTAATGCTGATATGAACACAGTATTGAAATTAGTTGGAGAATATATGAAAGGTGCATGATAGTTATAAGGATAATATAAATACACATTTATTGTTACATATCTTTGCCTGAAGAAGAATATTCAAACAAAAGTCCCGGTCTTCTAATCACCGGTTTCTTCTCAACCTTTTTATTAGGACGTCTGTTGTCTTTTCTCTGTGTTTGTTGTTTTGGTTTAAAGCTAGCTCTCTGTCTATTTGCCATATCTGAGCGTTTAACATTCTGTACCCACTCCCGAGGTAACTCTCGAAGCTCTATAGAATGAGCTTTCCGATTCCGTATTGGTTTATCATATCCCAAGTCTGCAAGCAATGGAAAGAATGCTCTAGGAGAGATGCAACGACGTATTTCATCTAAAACCATACCCCCAACTAAGCCTTCATTTGAGCATGATTCAAATAGTCTTGACGCCATAGCATTTCGCTGTTCACCAGGAGGCATTAAATTTACACAGCACTTCAGCATATTTCCATAGGATAGTGCATCAGGTGACACGTAATTGCCCTGCCTCATTATATTGAAGATTTCTACTGACACTGCAAGAGCTTGTCTACGCTCAGCCTCGTCAGCCTTTGCTGAGAAGGCACACGCGTTCAAGACAGTATTGAAGCATATGATGTTTGGCCTTGTGTCATGACTTCCTTCATTCTCGTGTAACTCTACCATTGCCATTAATATCGACCTGCACTTTGTTGCTTTATTCTTAGATCTAGACTTGGCTAATGCATTCAAGACGCTCGAAAAGGTATGTGCATCTGGAGTTATTGTTGAAAATGCATCTAATTTGAAGGACTTGATCATTCGTAAGAGAATGGATTCCGCTCTGCCTGCACTCTCTGGTCGTTGACTCTTGGCCCAAGCATTAATACATGTGTTGTAACTGAGACGATTTGGCCTCACCTTGAGCATACCTCCAGCTCGTTTAGGATACTCTGGGCGTTTCTCGAGCTTTGCTAACACATCCTCGGCTTTGAGTGCACAGTCTGGTCTATTGCTATTGCACCATGCTTTGATACATGTATTGAAAGAGATTGTGTCAGGCCGGACATCATACTTATCTAGCCTTGACAATACCTCCATTCGATGGAGAAGAGCTTCTGCCCTCTCTCCAGCATTTGTGCTACCACTCATTGCCCATGCATCAATACACGAGTTGAAGACGATACCATTAGGCGTCAACTTTTCTGCATAATGACTCTGATCATCATCACTTTTCGATACTTTATCATAGTTTTCAAACAGACGGTTCAGTATATTTTCGGCATTCTCTGCTGCAGCTTCTGCATGGCACTTTCCCCATGCCGATATAGTAATTGAATAGGAATGAACCGTTGGTCTGACACTCCCACTGAATTGTTGTAGATACTCCATTTTATCTAATATCGAAGTTGCCTTCTCTGCTGCTTGAATAGTACCGATTGACGCCCAAGCCGATATCAAAGAATTGAACATTTTTGCAGTGGGTTTGATACTTGCAGATGGATTTGATTCGTCATTTGATAACTCTAATATATGATCAATCACTGCCTCGGCTTTGTGAATTGCATCAGATGTACCAACTTTTGAATATGCATCTATTAGTAATGTGTATTCATTCTCACCGGGGAGGTATTCTGTATCATCTTCTTCTTTGGCCATTCTCTCCAAAGATGATATCATCTCTTCTGCCTTCTTGACTGCTTTTATATACTTATTCTCCTTCAGTAATTCAAATACTACTGTTGCTTTCCAATACTTCTTTCGTTTGGCTCTTCTAGTTTCTCTGCTAGAAGATATACACTCCCTCATCTAAATTTAACTGATCGTAATCATCTTCTGTAAGTGCATGATCTTCATCATCGTCAACTAAGATTTCATCGAGTATATCCAAAAGTGCTGATTCTGAACTTGTATCTTCAATTTCATCCACTTCTTCATTATCATTTGCTGCATCTATTATATCACTCGCAGCTATATCATCTACAACTGATGCTTCTTGTAGTCTTTCAATTAGTTCCTCTTTCCTACCTGCAACCGGCAGTCCTAAACTTCTGAGACGCTCTTTTAATATATCTTCCTCCTTTGCGTTTTGCAATCTCTCTATTAACTCACTTTTACGTCCCCCAAGGGGTAATCCCATATCTCTCAAACGATCTTTGAGAGTTGCAACATTTAATTTTGTTAAGTCTTCTTTTCCTGTATCATCAGATAATACCATTTCATCTATGTACTTTCCTTCTACATCTGATTGTTCTCCTGTATCTCCTTCTATATCATCAGATATTATCATTTCATCTTTATGCTTTCCTTCATCAAATTGTTGGTGTTCCTCCTCTTCATAATTTGGAGTCTGTAAATAATAATACTCATTTAATCTTTCTATGAGCTCACTTTTTCGTCCCCCTACAGTCAAACCAACCTCCCTCAATTTATCTTTCAATTCTACCACTGTACATTTGGATATATCCTCAGAACTTATTGTGGTTGAAGCTAATCCATTGACACCCTTGCAATAATAAAGATTTTGTATGCTAGTGAATGCATTACTGCAACTCACAATAAAACTACCGACCAATAAAGTAAAAAAAAACATATCACTAAACTCAATAGAATAGATGTATATATTTCTATCTAGTGCCCATCCTACGCCTATTGATATCAACAAAGCACACTGAGTTGAGTGCTGTGCGATAAAATATAAAATAGGAGGTATCCACTTTGGATACAATTTTGTCTCTCTAGTATCCGAGTCCGACCAAAACAAGAAAATAATCATGCTCTTCTCTTCTAATGCTCTTCTTTTCTTTCTATTCATAGCTATATACTCCCTCTATAAACATTCCTAGTTTCTTATCTACAACATATAATATATACATATGCAGGCTATACCTTGTGATATTAACAGTTTCCAAGACAACAGACAAATCATCAAGTACCATGGCTTGAAGAGGATACTTGCCCCAGCCGCCGCCTATAGGCTTTACCTATGTGATATTAACAGTTTCCAAGACAACAAGAAGCACATTAACAAGATACTAAAGCTAGATGATACTTGCCCAGCTGCCGATGCATTGTTTGTTTCACTACCAGTGGGCGTCGAGGAATTAGTTGTTGATAACATATCAGCATTAGAAGTTGTCAAGGTGGTACCTGTTGAAGTAGATTCCGTTGTTGGGTTGTCAACTTCTGTATTGTCCTCTCCTACATTAACTTCATCTTCATCTAATAGATTTACAAGCCAGTCTTTGAATCCTTCATACTCGAGCGGTACATTCAATCCAAAGCTGCAGTGACCATCCCCTTCCATAACAAATGAATCAAAGTTGATGTGTGTTAATTCTGCTAAAGTCATACTATTATTCATTTGTTGCCACCACTGGTTTAAGATGGGATCATCTTCATCATTCATTTTCCGATGCGAACCATCGACAAGCGGTGTCACTTTACTCATCTTGTAAATGTCCTGTTCTGCAGATGATAACTCTCTATCCCTACCAAACAATCCACTGATACCTTCGCTCATTATCTTATAGTAATAGAGAGAGATCCCGTCAGCGTCATGGGATACATAGCCTATGTCATCCGTCTTCTTACTTCTTTCAAGGACATGATCTAACACCGCATATGGAAAATTTTCATTGAATTTGTATGCATCAAAGTCGAAATCAATCTTATCCAATATTGTACCAATATTCCAAGTCGACAGGTAGTTCTTCATAAAGCTGATTGGCGTTAAGAACACAGATGAATCAGCGACGACATCAATGTTGACTGAATTGTCTCCTCCTTCTTTGTTATAATGAGTATTGATTAAATCATACAACACTGGGAGTGGCGTGGCGCCTGCAGAGCAGCCAGTTATAAAGATACTCTCTGGATTTGGAAAGTTTTCAAATATCCATTGCAATGTGCCAAAGATGTTGTGTGCTCCGACATGTTGCACACCATATGAAGTCTCTTTATTGTCTCCAAAGTGTATATCTTGTGTACAATATGGTATAAAGACACTGGTATATTCCGAGAAATCAGTCCCCCCTACTTTCTTATTACATAACAACATATCTTCCCATTGTCCGCAGCTATATGTGAAAATATATATGTGATATCATCAGTAAACATGTGATGTGCAGTAGAATGAAAGATGCGTTTAGTATACCAACTCACCTAGTTCCGACAAATGCAGAATACCAGCTTGGAAATGAGAGGAAACTGGTCTGTAGTGCACAAGTAAGACTATCCCAACAAGCTCCACTGTGATATTGATTGAATTTTGAGGTTGTTAGAAAAGATATCAATATAGAAACATATCATATATACATACATACTACTCACCCTCCAGACAATTCAATTAGTATCTTCTCTCCTGTTTCTGGTAACTTTTCTGGACGTGATACCAAGAAGGAATAATTTGATCCGTCACCGCATCTTGGCTGACCTAATGGAGCAAAAGATCCATCTTCAATATTAGTTCGTAAACCTGGACATACTTTATAAAATTTATTTAGTTCGAGAGTTGATACATTTGTACTTTCAGCATGCAATGCGTCAACATCACAAAATTCATGCGATATATTGTAAAGAGCTGACATATGAGTTTTGTTGTATCTGATGTTGATAAGTATTGCTGATGTTTTTTGTGTTAGTTAGATATGAATATTGCAATGTTTGTATAATTTTTTATGAAGCTCTTAATATTGCTAGATTGAAAGCAGCCCTCTTAACCGACGAGCAATATCTATAGTACCAAAGAGGTATATTCATCTCCATTCCGATCTCTAATTGTACCAAAGAGGTAAGTACCATACATCTGCGTCATTTCCTATCTCCACCGGTTTATTTTATTCACATGGCCGTATCCTTTCCTCAGGTATCCTTTTTCCTAAAAACCTCGGCCAACGATGACGCAGGATGATGTCATCATCTATTGCAAATACGATAGTAGCACGCTAAAAGAAATATTAGGACAAAATGGTCGTGCCAAAGAGTACTGATACGTATACTCAATTAATGAGTCACCTCCTACCATGATAAACTCCATGCATAAAGCTCATAATTTTACTAAACTCTCCGACGACCATATATATCGATATCTTCATCATGATCTTTAACAAGCTTGCTTTTATCTCGGCCTTTGCCATCACCTCTACTTCTACTGCTCAGGAATGTGATTTGGGTACAATTGTTGATGTAGCTGTGGGCAATGGATCATTCAATACCTTGGTTGCTGCAGTGACTGCCGCTGAATTAGTGGAAACTCTATCAAGCGATGGACCCTTCACTGTATTCGCCCCAACTGATGATGCCTTTGCTGCCCTTCCCGAGGGTACTGTCGAGGGACTCCTGGAAGATATCCCTTCACTAACAAGCATCCTAACCTACCATGTAGTTTCAGGCAAGGTTGAGAGTGGTGACCTAACTAATGGACCTGTACCAACCGTTAATGGAGCCGATGTTGAGATTAATCTTGACGATGGTGTAAAGGTCAACGACTCCAATGTTGTCATTGCTGATGTACAAGCTTGTAATGGTGTTATTCATGTGATTGATGCTGTGCTTATGCCCCCAACACCCGAGGCTGCGCCCGAACCTGATGAGGAATGCGATTTAGGAAGTATTGTTGATGTAGCCGTGGGTAATGGATCTTTCAATACCTTGGTCGCTGCCGTAACTGCCGCTGATTTAGCTGGTACCCTCTCAGGAGATGGTCCCTTTACTGTGTTTGGTAAGTGGTATTATGATTGACTGCCGTATTTGCTCATATCATATGTCCCTCATATACATATATCCTCTCTCCCTTCATATAGCTCCCACTGACGAGGCCTTTGCTGCACTTCCCGAGGGAACCGTCGAGGGCCTTCTAGAAGATATCCCCGCATTAACAAGCATCTTAACATACCATGTCGTTGCTGGCAAGGTTGAAAGTACTGACCTAGTCAATGGACCTGTACCAACTGTCAATGGAGCCGATGTTGAGATCAATCTTGACGATGGTGTGAAAGTCAACGATGCCAGTGTCGTCATTGCTGATGTTCAGGCTTGTAATGGTGTTATCCATGTGATTGATTCAGTTATTCTTCCACCAACTGATATGGCAGAAACTGATGAGGAGATGATGAAGGACGAGGATGACCACGAAGGTCATGATCATGGAGAAGATGATCATTCGGAAGACAAGGACGAAGGCATGATGAAGGACGACGCCGAAACGGAAGAGTCTGATACTATGTCTTCTGGAGCAATCATCAATTCATTGGCAGCCGCTTTTGCTATTGTTACCGCTGCTTTCATGAGTTTCTAGATTGACAAAGGACTTTCTAGCTTGGAGAAACATTTCTCGTGCACATACTCTCTGATATAAGCTAAATTTTGATACAGACTTGATATTCCATATAGATATCTTTCTACTATATGTTTATTAGAACTGCTTCAGGGCAGTGTACCTCTGGTGATTCTCCACAAGATGATTCCGTTCTATCTTCGGACTCTTCATAAGATGAGTTCTGACTTAGTGCCTCTTCATCTGGCAGGAGCAAATCAACTACTTGTGCTTGGGGATTAGAGAGGGAGTCTTCCAACGAGTCATCATCATCCCCATTGTCATCACTATTATCATCGTGTTCATCACTGACTTGTGAACTATCACTGTTATTATCACTCGAGTTGGAAAGCTCATCCTCTATATTTTCACCAGCACTCCCACTTTCTTCATCTTCTACTAAGCTTTTTGCCTCTTTCAATATAGCAATTGTCTCATCTTTTGTAGGATGATGTTTACCTGCCATATTGACACAATCAAATACATCACTTTTCTTATCCGTTGTACAATTGATGCTCTCCGGATTAACTTTCAAAAGGAGTCGCAGAACACGTAGCATACCCTTTCGAGACGAGCAGCTACAAGCAACGTGTAGGGGAAGCCAGCCTCGATGATCAGCAGCATGCAGGCAGTTTGGGTTAGATTTGATAATGATGAGCATTGCATTCATACCATCTTCGTCACTTTTCACATTTGTTTCATCACTACTATCGGACTCTTTTGTATCCTTTTCTTCTTCTTCATTATCCTCATCAATGTTAGGTATATCATCATCGTCGTTACCAAAAGCTGTATAGTTCTTGATTAGGTAGTGCAGTGGTACTCTCTTCAGACTATCTCTTGCATCTATACTCTGTGGCTCCATGTCACACAGGATTCGAATAACACTTGAATCGGCAAGACTGCGGCACGCTACGGCAAGTGGAACTCGACCAAATGATTTATCTTTTTCAAGTAGTCCCTCGGGATATATGTTACCAAGCATCTTAATAAAGGACGAAGGTGGGTGTAATGCGCATGCTGCATGAATAGGAAGAACCTCCCCGTCGTACCTTCCGCCATATAGACGATCTACATTGTGCCATCTTCGAGCTAAATCAGGATTAGACTCTAGTAGATTTTGTGCCATGTTCCAGTTCTCTCTTCTGAGCAAGCGATGCAATTGTCGTATCTTTCTTAAATCGTTTCTATTATCTTCTCCCTCTGGACTTTGTAGGAATCTTGTTATGAATATTCGTTCTATCAGGTTGGGAGGGCGATTTCTATTTGACTGTTTGTCGTCTATGGCTAATACATCATTTGCATCAAGGAGCAACGTATTATCGTTGGTACCCGATATACCCTGTGTTATTGATTGCTTGATTGCAGCATGATCTTGACTAGATGGTTTGTCATCTTCACCTCTGTCATCACCTTCTTCTAATATATCAACATTATCCATGTAGCCTCGGGGAGATGATCTTTCTCGGAGAAATGGTCGTACTATCGGCGAGGCAAGGATACCTCTTCTGTCTCTTCTATTATTACCAAAGATGTTATTATTCTGCGCCATCTTTACATTGGATTCTGCATTACTTAATGCTCGATCATACTCTGACATATCAGGAGTCATTATGTAGTGTCCATTTTCATCTGAACATGTAGAGCTATCAAGTAATACATTCTCCTCAATATTATGATCTCCCTCATCTTCACTATTATCAAATTCATGTTCTAATGCAGCCTGTTTTCTCCTCAACCAACCCCAAGGTCCTCTTCTCCTCCTTCTTCTAGAATGTCTATCATCATCATCATTGTTATTGTTGTTGTCATAAGCATTAGCTTCCAACTCTCTTTGAAACCAACCAAACTGTTTGGGAGATGAAGGATGTATTGTATTACTACCCAATCTACCACTTCTTCTTTGAAATAATGGTATAGGTCTCATTGTCGTTTCTACCCGATCATCATCATTATCATCATCATCGCCATCTCCATTGTCAGATTCTAATAAATTGATTTGCTTGTCGGTACTACAGAATGAAGAATCATCTGAATTGTCATCTCCTCTTTCCCAATAGCTAATAAATTCTCCGTCCTTTACACCATCTTCTCTATTAGTACTATTGTCATCTTCATCTTTATCATCCCAAGTATCATGCATTGAAACTCTACCTCCAATTGTGGAATATCCATCATATCTAGATTGGGCTTGCTGTCTATTGTTTTGCCAATTGCCCAACAGTCTAAACTTTCGTGGTTGTTTGGTATTTGCATGTGCTACATCAATATCTTCTTCAATACTATCTTCGTTGTCGTCTTCTAGATCACTAGTATAACTAAGATGATTATTATTCAATAAGGAATTATTCGACTTGGTATTGCAATCACCTACAAAAGAAGAGGGCTGCTTGTTGATATCAACTGCATGGTCATTATTACTACTTGATATTGTTAGCGGCACATGCTCATCATCATCATCAATTGATATATTCGTTGTTGCATTTAATATATGCTTTGGTATTTTAAATGACCAACAGTAGGAACAGGCTATACCATTGCATACTCCCTCACATAACTTTGTCTTAGTTTGTGTTTGTATTTGTGTTGTTGATATCATAGTCATTAGCAAATGTTATTTTGTGCATATCTTGTGCATCGATTTTTACAAATCAACTTTGCTAATCGATAATGCTGTGGAATAAAAGAAGAAGAAGATATACTACTGCTTATACCTCTCTATCTATTAGCATTTGATAATATTATTTCGCCATACTAAAAAAGATGTGCGAAGAAAAGACTGGGAATGTCATCCGGTACTTGAATCACATCAGGGGGGAAGTGGGGAACAAATCACTCACAATGTTTGTTGTGTGATAGATAATTCATCGATTATAATAAACATAGACATTTGAAACATCATCACTCAGTATTAAAGTTACTTGCATAGTACTTACTCTTGTATCTCTTAGATATCATTCATTATGTAGTTTAACAAAGCTTCTGATAAGTAAGATGTCGGTGTCCGGGCTGTAGCCAGTGAACACAATCCATCAGTATACATTCCCTCGATTTGAGAAGATAGCCATTGAAAGAGGGTGAGTATGGAGCTATATTAGGACTATTCTTATGTTAGTCAGTGCAGATAGTGAACAGTTTGTAGTATGTATATAAGTTAGGTTATATTAGATTAGACATTCGTTACCTAGCTCAAAGAAATGAAAAGCTAAAGCCACCGGTAGAAGTTTCAGCTGTACTTTCCTGTTGTTGTTTAGCCTTTGCCAATATACTTGATCTTTCATTCCCTTCGCAGCTTGTATTATTAGTACATTCTGAAGGCAAGTCTACCCAAGCATTACAACCCCATCCTTTCTTTGATTGCTTTTCAGCTCTTTCCAAAAGATCTGCCCACTTTCCTCGCTCCTTGGCTAAGGGGATATCAACGCACTTCTTCTCCTCTTCCATATCTCCTCTACTACTTTCTTCTTCGGCAATAGGCACTGCTAGCAAACCCTTTCTAAACTCACGTCCCAAATCTTCTGGTGGTACTGCCTTCTTTCTATCGCGGCATCCACTAATCTGACTTACTCGTGTATCCAAAAATCTCAATACATCAGGCAAGTTTGATGCACTAACATAGTTTCTTGTCAAAGCAATACTAACACCTCGATCATCAGAAGAAGACAAGTCTTCATCATCACCTATGTTCAATACCATGTGCCACCATCCATGCGGAACGAAAAGTACATCTCCCGGTTCCGCGGTACATTCTAATGGTCGTCTTGTAATGTCGGGATCAGATCTACGCTTGACGTGTTCATCAAAGTATGTTAAGAGCCATTCACCAATGGATATTGGCATACAGACATCATCTCCATCGGCAGAGGGAAATACACCAGGGGGTGTGACTCCGGGAGGATAGAAGATCCATCTCTTTCGGCCAATGATTGGTGCATTCCAAGCATGGGTACTGTTGGGATCTATATGAAAGCATGAACCAGACCTGTAAATTATAGGGGAAATAAAGATGTATGGTTAGGATCGAGTTAGGATCGAATTGAAACTTTGTATTGCCGAAGCTTAAGAGACGCATATATGAACCCATCAGTTTAAAAATACAATAACAATTAGTTTTCTTCTCATAATACCGAAGCATTCTGAAGGTGTCCTAAGATGATTTGTCCTCATTTGGACTCATACATTGCAAGTCTCTATTAGAAATCAAAAGTACATACCTCTTTGGTCCGACAATAAGCCATTGAAAATCAGGCCTTCTACCTTCCCCATCTATTGCTGTATCGTCTAAAACACTAAACAAATCATGACCACTCTCTTCATTCCCTCTAGACCACCAATTGCAACTCTCTTTGATTCCACTATCGAAATCAGATAGAAGAACGGGGCATTTGGTTGCAAAAGTTCTATCAAACAAATAAAGCGGTGCTTCCTCTGTAGATAGTGAGCAGTAGTTGAAATAGTTTTGTAATGTAAAGCTAGCAGGGAGTGGAGCAGCACCAGAAGTTGCTCTAAACTGTTGACCTTGAGTAACCTTCAATAGATAGTCTGTACTCCATTTATTCTTTCCATTATTAGTACCACCCATTGCAGGCCAAGATTTAGAAGCACCCTTGATCAACAGTGGTTGATTCTTCTCCTCATATTCTTTTACAAATCTAGTAGTTGTTACTTCCTCAATCGGTAGAGTGGGAACTGTATGAGTTGATAGCCATGATGACTGTAATGCAAAGGATCGGCATAACCAACTTCTAAAGAAGGTATCACTGTATATACCCTTCATTGATATTGGGTTATGTCTCAATATCGGAGGATGTGTAGATGTTATTGTTCTATCAGGTGAATGATAGTGATTGTATGCGTATATATCCTTCCAACAACCGCTATTACTATTCCCCTTGTTCTTTAACTTATTCTCATTAGACGGTACTGTAAAGCCACTTTCGCCCCATCGTCTTAATACTAAATCTCGCCACAGCTCTTCGTGATGACCGGCTACATATAAAAATCGTGATGTACAGATTATACCATTTGATAATGTTGGCCCATCAAGGTATGATAGTATGTTTAATATTTGTTCATCATTAAGTTGACATAGACATTGGCCGAGACCTGAATGTCGTACTATATCTGGATGCCAATGTTGTGGCGGCTTTGGAGAAGATTTATCTTTAGATATTGATGGGGGAGGGGTAGCTAAATGTATATTACCATATGGCAAAGCACCATATGGATGGCCAAACAAAGTGCCGAAATCTCCTCCACCATTGACATCATTTTCATCTGCAACTTGTGGTAGAGGAGGTAGGCTACCATTCATACCATTGCCATTTAAAGTACGCTGGGAGATGTGCGTTTAGTGGTTTATGAAATAGTAACTTTTGTTAGTACATATGAACACACGAGTTGATACAATAAATCAACACTAACGCGGACTTTCCTGTGCGGCATTACATTCAAGTTCTCGTATACGCCGTCTATATTGGGATGGCCGTTTCTTCTTCGAGGGACGAGTGGTATGCTCCGCCATGATTGCAAATATCTAATTTGATTTTTTTGTGGTGAGTGGTGAGGAAATTATGAGAGTGTTTTTGGTATCGTCTTGCAAAGACATCTTGACGGCGTATTGATTAGTTGTGTGTTATATTGCGATAGCATTGAATACCCAATAATAGCGTAGTTTATATCATCATCCGTAGTATTATCAAACATATTTAGCTGGAAGTGTCTCTTCAAGTCGGTATCTAGACTGAGCATATCTTGTGCACAAAACCTGTGTCATTCATCATTTTTATTATTCGGAGTGGCATTAGGTATTATACCACTTGAATTGCAAAATAGTTCGGATATATTATACATCAAACAATGGCAGATATCAGTGCACCTGTTGTAGAGGGAGGGAGGTGGGTGCGTATTGTTGGTTTACAATCAGAAGCTGGTCAGAAATTAAATAATAAAGTTGCTCAAGTATTGAAAAAAGATAAAGCATCAGCTGGAAGATATTTACTCAGTATTGATGGTTTGGATCAAATTGATGGTACGAAAGGAAAGTCCATCAAGGATGAAAACTTTGTAGATATACCCAGAGAAGAATTGGTACAAGTATGTCGTCTACCAGCATATGGAGAGAGTTCAGTAGTTGATGTTCAACAGCCCAAGGTGTTGCTTTATCCTAAAGATCATTCAATGTTTACCACTTGCAATCCAGAAGGTAATTGTTCGGTAATGGCAATGGTTGAGGTACCACTAATGATTGTAAAAACAAAACCATATACTGATTTGAGTGCCTTGGGAGCAGCCGACAATGTAATGGCTACGTATCTTATGATCAATGTAGAAGGTGGAATTGCACCACCTCGATGGCAAAGCAATGTTGGTCCTGTATTAGTTTATCGACCCGAAGCAAGAGATTTGGGATTTTATGATATGTGGGCTATCCACTCATTCTTGAGTAACTTGCTTGATAGTTACGGAGATCCTGGTTTCCACCCTAATGCATGGTTAACCTCAAAGACTTTTCAACACAGGATTCGCCAAGAGAACCCTCCTGGGGATGTTAAGAAAATGAACATTATTCTTGATATACACAGTATGGTGAATAAACGTTACAAGCAATTACGAAAAGAAGGCGTGAGTACACAAGAGGCAATGGCACAAGCTAGAAGAGAGTTTGGATTAGACAGGGAACCTGAACGCGATCCTGCTCAACAGGTCGGCGCAATGTTCGGACTATCGTAGGTCAACAAATATGAGTTGGGGAATAAAAGGAGAAAGATACTATAAGATTTATACTCTAGAGTTATGTTTCAAGTCTCTTCCTCAACTTTTGCAATTCCTCTTCCCGTTCTCTCCACTCCTTCATGAGACGATCTAGTTGTGCTTCTTGCTTTTCTACTAGTGCTTGTTGCTCTTTGTTTTTGTCTGATTCTAGTTCCAACTTCCATTGTTCCAGGGTGAATAACATATCACAATGCTCTTCTCGTTCAGCCTTTTGTATTCTTTCTAGTGTTTCAATATGCTCCTTGGCTTTTGCCGTTTCTGAGCTTTTCTTTTGTTCATCATGGGAAGGCTCAGCTGAGATACTCTTTGATAGCAACTCCACAGCTCGTTAATACCTAATATCGTCCTCTTCTTCTTTGGATAATTGCTTGTGTATTGTATTAATGAGAAACTCTCTGTGAATGTCAAGAGTGGTAGGTGAGGTGTGACATGCATAATCAATAATCTTATAAGAACACACAGAATTGCTTACTGTGCCTGACCCAGACTCATGCGTCTCAAACCTTGTGAAATTAGCTCGTCATCGATCGCAACACTACTTTCCGCCATACCACAGGCACCACACATAAGAAATCGAGGTTCATTAACAAATGTACAAGCATTACAAACCCACTGCTTGCGGTCTTCTTCCCATGCAGCAAATGACATGTTACCAAGTCTAGACATGCTGCCCCTTTTTTGTTGTGAGATACCTCCCCCATTCGTCAAATCTGTATATCTAACACTGCTGCTATCATAATCATCGTCTTCGTTTTGTGGCAATGTAAACTTAACAGCGGCATCACTTGCAATACTATCACGCACTGTATCAGTGATATCATTCGTCTCTCGAATATGATACTCTTCTGTATCTTTTCTACTGACACGTGGATTTTGACACATCATACACTTATTAGATTCATTATTAATAAAGGTACATTTATCACATTGCCATGTAGATATGATTTTGTTATCCTCTGAAACATATTGTGTTTCATTGATATGATTATTATCCATGTACGATTCTAACTGAGCTGCCATTGTATCCATACCATTTAAGGTTGTACGGTTCTTCTTTCTTCTTGATGGTTGTTTAGTAGTTGTGCTTTCACTCTTATCACTCTTGGAAGATTGCTTGGTTGTATTAGATTCTTCTGATGTAATTGTATGAGTATTATTTCGATACCAATTTAGTTTTGCTGTTATTTTATCATCATATTGCTCGTTTGTTGATGCCGAACTCTTTGCATCAGAAGAGCTACTCATCTTCATAGATAAAGTATTAAATTTAGGAAGTGGATATATCATACGATATTGCACCCTGTAGCTAACACTCTCATAATATTCTATTGTTACGCGCAGTCTTCCTATCTCTATCTCTCTCTTGAGAATAATACTACTAGCTTTCAAATGCCTACTCCAACTAATAATCTTCAATAATATTCTAATGTCCCAGTTAGTACATAAAGACTCCCAATTAAACTCTCATAAAATTGATAGAACACAGAACTAACAACAAATTACAAATTATTATATGCTGTTGAATGCAATATAGCAGCCGGCCACACTTATATTTGCTTGCACTTACCATAATAATATAATATAGTAAAATGGGGATTGCATCGTCCTCTGAATCATTGGGTGCTTCCGCTAGCGGTGTCGCCGCCGCTACCAATCTTGAAGATGATACATCAAATTATCATGGCTTATCACCGCAAGAGATTGACCATCTATCAACTTTACGTCGTTTGGTATTGCAAGAAAGTAGTAATAACGCAGCAACACCAGATCAAGATTTTCTAATGATTATATGGCAATGTTCACATCTACTCTCATTAAACAATACTCCATCCTCATTAGATACCATATCAGAATTTGAAGCACATCTTATGAACACTTCACCTACAGAGCTTGAATTAGTGCAAAAACGATGTCAATGGTTGACTGAGTTATTACCTACCTTTACTACAATACGAAAGATGAATAGTGCACTGGAAGTATTGTTCAATAGTGATGACTTTGTACAAAAAGTATCACAGATGTTGGTTCATAATAATCAAAGTACAACCTTGAATTTTCTATTTAGTATAATGAGTTCTAGTGATGCTAGTGAAGAGTCATCGATATCAGCAAATGATATGATTAAACTATGCTTTGAAATGGCGTCACTATCACACTATATACTCCAGAATTATACAAATGCTCCAACTATAGAGATTTTGGAAGGTATAAATACATCATACGAGAATGATATGGTACAATCAATGACTAATTCGTTATTGGAATATGCAAAGAGTTCACTTGATAATAACCAACACGACTTTGGAGGGTATCAGACAACTACAATTGAATCATCAATCGCATCAACAACATCAGTACCAGACGGAAATGTTACAAAGAGATTCTTTTCAGAATGGCAAAGAAAGACTGTTCCAGATTTGCTCTCGTGCTCAATCTCAAAGTTTCTGCATGTTCTCTTCTTTAGTCCAGAGGGTGCACAATCGAACAACCAAAAGCCATTTCCTATTATAAGATCATGTAAAGAGATTACATCCCAAACCACTACCAAATTGAAGGACGGAGAGATTCTCCCCATGTCATCACATGTGTTTGGTACCAACACTACCCCACATCTTTCACCGCAGATATTTGCATTTGCATCTATTTCAAAACACAAATTTGGTGAGAAGTGGTATCGTATATTTGCAGGTGAAGATGATGGATGGACTTTTCAATCATTAGAGCGAGCCATTCTGGGATACGAGGGACCAACTCTTTTGGTTGTTCAGGGACATTCCAAGATTGATGACAAGAACAAATCAGTTACCTTTGGTGCTTATACGGCGGCAAAATGGCAGAATAAACGAGACTTCTTTGGCACCTCAGATTGTTTCTTATATCAGCTTCAGCCTATATTGACAGTTCTGAAGCCACTACCGAAAATGGGAACACGAGGAGGTCATTACATGTACTTTCATTCCAATACAAATGTCAGTACAACTAATCCATCTAGAAAGGATGATTTGGCAGTAGGATTGGGATTTGGTGGTAGTGTCCGTCATCCTAGATTGTTCATAGACAATCATTTGGAGGAGGCTAGTGTCTCTCATCAGGATACATCCTTTGAAGAAGGCTACATTGGTTTACCTCCATCTAATGACATATTCTGTTCTCAATCGTTCTCGTCGACGGTACACATTGACTCATTAGAAGTATATGCTGTTGGAGATGAAGAGACAATCCGTAGAGGATTTCAGGCACAGTACCAACATCGTGATATTGCTGATGCAACACTTAGGAACGCCCGGACTGTAGACAAGGCTGCCTTCCTTGGTGACATGCGAAACGGCGTTATCGAAACAAAGGCTTTTGCTCATAGAGGTCAGGTAGATGGACGAGCTAATGGACACTTAAAAGGTGAAGAGGATGGAAAAGCAAATGGATTGTAAAACGGATTTGAGCTTGGAGTAAAAGGAGAGGGTTGGGGATTACCGTTTCTCGGAATTTGAAGGTATCCTTGTTAGATTGCCAATCACCCCCCGGAATTGTATGCTTAGGCAGCTTAAACATTTGCGCTTATGGGGAGGGACCCATTGCGCCTGGGAGTAAAAATCTATCTAGCAAATCTCGGGGTCTGAGTATCGATTTTCAGTCGGCAGTAAAAATCTGTAAACAATGAAAACAAACAAATGACCCGCTGAAATGTTAGAGGATGTTAGTGTCTTTCCACTCAAGTATGACTCAAACTTTTCCACTCAAGTTCATTAGATAAGTGGAAATCATCCACTCAGGTCCACTCACCTTACTCAAGTCAAACTCAAGCCACTCATGCATTGCCTTTGGTAATGCTGAGTGGCCTCAGCAAAAGTACATATTATCATGATATATACTACTACCATACTGCCGGCGGCGGTCATCCACATATGGTGCTACTGGTCATGATCATCGAACTCAAATGAGAACTCCAATCAAGAAAGTGATGCTCGTGTGATGACCTCTTCTTAGCACAATATATCAACAGACAGGGAAGAATATAATGAATACTAGTATTGATATGGAAAGCGCCCTATCTCCACAATCGATATCATCTATTGATAGTCTAGCTGAGGGTATCCATACCACAGATGCATCTTCAATAAATGATAATCAAGATCAACTACAACATCCAGCTCATCAAGAACATTTGATAAAGTCAAGACAATATTACAGAGATATGATACTAGGCGTGAATGATGGGTTAGTGAGTACATTTCTACTTGTTGCTGGTGTAGTCGGGGGTGGGATGCATGTATCAAGTACACTGCTCACGGCAATATCTGGCGCTATTGCTGGATCTATCAGTATGTTTGCAGGTGAATATATAGCAACAAAGAGTCAAAATGAAGTGCTTGAAGGTGAAATTAAGCTAGAGCATGAGCATATTAAAAGATATCATGCAGAAGAGATGCAAGAACTAGCTAGATTGTTAACACTTATTGGTATTCAATCACATGAACATCTTTGTGATTTGGATACAACTGAGATTGAACACAATACCAAGACGATAAAACTGAGGAGAAGAATAACACAATACTATGCTTCCAATCCGGAAGCATTACTGAAAATAATGATAGCTCTTGAGTTTGGTGTCATAGATGATGAAGCGCGAAGTCCTATAGTTGCCGGTGGCACCAGTTTTATCTTATTCATACTTGGAGCTCTACCAACAGCCCTGCCGTTTGCATTTGTTGACACAACAACTACAGGATTGATAATATCGGCAGTATTGTGTGGAGTGTGCTTATTCGTCGTTGGAGCAATCAAGACATGGGCCACTAGAGGGAAATGGTATTGTGCAGCAATAGAGAACTTGTTGATAACAGCAGCTGGGGGAGGCATATCCTACAGTATTGGTTTAGGATTTGATAAGCTAGTTGGATAATGAATGTGCTTATTGATCTTTGGAATGAATCATATGAATTACTTATTTACTTTCTCTGTTGAACAATCATCTAGCTCACTTCAGTCTGCTGGACATACGTACATTGCACACATTCATAACGATGGCTGACAATAGCTCAATATTTCATGCGATTTGCACATGATGTCTTTGTAACATATTCAAATTTCTCTCTATTCTTTCGACCCCTGCCACTACCAACCACTTACTTTGTCGTCACTTTGGAAGCAGTACTTTTAGAAACATTGTTGCCACTTGTGGTTGTTGATTCAACTCCAGCCTCAGCCTGTTTAATTAGATCATTCATCGACTTCTCTAATTCATCAATCTTATTTCCCATATCATCAATTCGACTAACGATTGTATCACTCAAATTATTAAAACGGGTTTGCTGTTAATTGATTTGTATCATTGTAAAGCAATTAATGTCATTTGAAGATAGGGAAACGTTGTGAGATACAGTAACAGATTTAATATAATGTAATGTCAGGCAAAGGCACGCCTACACTTCATCACTGAACATAAAAACAGAGGTCCTTAAAGTGTAAAACATGCCCATATTGCCAAGAAAACAACGAGATCGACCCAATCAATAGATGACCAAGTGATCAATCGCCATCCTCCTGCAAAAGTTTGTTAATTCAATATTCCTGAGTAAATTTCATACATATAATGAAAGTAGGTCTGCTTTCCAGTCATCGAGTGCGCTCCTCCCATATGACGTACACGAAGGCACTAAAAGGGAGGTAAATAGGCTCACAATCTTGGCTAACTTGTGTGTGACCGGCTCAGGTTGTTGTGTTTATACACATAGTTCACTACTCTTAGTATTATAAACGTTGCAACAGAAATAAATCATCTTACCACTGCCAATTTATAGAGAGAGATGAAGTGTAAGCAACAGCATCATCATATATTATTGTAATATAAATACAATACAAATCCAACTTACTAGTATCCATTAACTCCTTCACAAAAACATCTAAATCCTCAGGCGTCGTATTTTCAGTTGATGGTTCACGCACATTATTTGTATCGTTTGTAGCCGAGATGTTATCAACTATATCGTCTGTAGCCGATGACATTATTATTGATCATATATACCTATCAAATTATTATTAGTTCCCCTCTCTTTAGCCAATAAAGCACCAACAGTAAAACCAAACAACTACACTATTAATGTACAACGAAACTATGGTATCCTATTCTATCTCAAGTCTCACTTTTTAAGCTCAGGTTGGATTCAGAATCTCAATATCATATTATACTTCCTTTTATCATCTTATGTATACTATGTAGTACTGCCACCCCATTACTTTTTCAAGAAGAAATCAATCTTTCCTCTCTTATTACTACTTTCTTTCTTCTTAGATAACTTTGTTGCTGATGAGTTACCCTTTCTCTTTGCAGAAAACCTCTCAACGTGTGATAACACTTCATTCTCTCGATCAAACTTGTTTTGTAACTGTAAAGCAAATGCCTCATCTTTGTCCAATACTTTCTCTTTTGTTTTAGTTATGACTTTGCTTTGTGATTCGACTTCTTTATTATATGTCTCCTGAAGGTGTCTCGCCATCTCTTCGTCTGTCATGGCCGGCTTAGATTGTGATGTTGTTTCTGTTGCTGTTTCGCCTTCTACATTTATGTCCTCCTTCGGTGTACCAACATCTGCAGTCGCACTAGTATCTTTTGGACTTGACTTTTTTGGAGTTCTACCACTTGTAATAGTATCATCGTTATCCTCACCGTCATCATTACTGTTTTGCTTGGGAGATGTTGCTGCTGTAGTTGTTTTGACTTGGGATGGAGGTTTCTTAGAAGCAAAGAAGTTGTTTATGCCAGAGTCTTTCTTACTCTTACCTCCCACTTGAAGCTTGATTGTTGTGGAAGATGATCGAGATGACGCCTTACCCTTGTT
>Ga0214477_100041_pt1 | contig 75492 bp, 61 predicted proteins | sample M1_20Mar14CPVII9_FD_165058 | JGI IMG/M metagenome (GOLD analysis project Ga0214477, IMG submission 165058) | Marine eukaryotic communities from Monterey Bay, California, United States - M1_20Mar14CPVII9sort6BwellC16 | ecosystem: Environmental > Aquatic > Marine > Unclassified | place: USA...
GAATTAGTATCATCATAGATACTAAGATCATCAATGGATGAGAATAATGTCGCAGCAGTTGGGCTCTTTTCTATTTCTTCCTTCTTCATCGTCAACGTATATCTGATGATGACCGAGACGATATAGGGGTGTTTGATGATACAGAAGCTGACGAGGAGGACAATGAGGATGATAGACAAGCATTGTCTCTCCGTACCCCTCCAACTCAACATCATATCAAGATGACGATGAAGAAGGAAGAAATAGAAAAGAGCCCAACTGCTGCGACATTATTCTCATCCATTGATGATCTTAGTATCTATGATGATACTAATTCTTTGTCTGTTACTACTCAAGGAAGAAGTCTACCACCGTTATCACCATCTAGAGCTTCTGCTGTTGTTTCACCTCGTCCTCAAGAAGAAGAGGAAGAAGAAGATGCCGATAGACGATCATCCAAATCAGGCGGCGGAGGGTTTATACCCGATCACTTCCTTTTCCCAATAGCCAAAGAAGAAAAAGAGTTTATACCCGATCACTTCCTTTTCCCAATAGCCACAGAAGAGAAAGATACACGTAAGAAGTATGATAAGGCCAAGAGTAGTTTTGATTGGTATATAGATGAGGATAAGTTTTGTTTGTATAAACATTACTGTCAAGTATCTAGACCAAAAGTATCCTACTTTGATATGTCAAGGCCAATGTCTAGAAGGAGGTAGAATGTAAGGAGGTATGATATATAGAAAGTTGTACAAAGAAATAAAATGTAAAGATGTATTATATTCTATACTATTATATATCTAGCTGAGTCCATGCTTGCTTCCATACTACTTGGTGATGAGGTTAGTATGATAGCCTGATTCTAGTATTGGAAATGATGATGGAAGTTGAATAGCTGGGAGTTGTATATCAGTATTGGAGTTGTCAGTGTCAGAGCTTTGCTCTATGCCGCTCTTATCGGAGATGGATGTGCTACGATCATCAAGTGAAGATTCGGCATCCACAAACTCCTCTTCGACGCATGATTCGGTTGTGTCTTCAACATTCAAATAGCCGTGATCAATCATATATGAACTATCCCCACACTCCTCGAATCGGTAGTTGTTGATGTGCTTCCAAGTGTCGTTCTCATTCGGCAGCATTGATCGATTCGTCAATAGTCGCACAGCACCACTAAGAGGATCGCTGTTCAAATCTCCAATGAGTAAAATCGGCTCAGGACATCGACTTTCTTGCCGCAAGTCATCCAACTTGTGGCAAATAGCAAAGGCTTGAAGTAATCTGACATGATCAGCCATCGGATGATAAAACTGAAAGATGCGCGTTATCGCAGTTTATGATGATGAAAAAGAGAAGATAGTAACTCATGTTAGTACAGTGTGGTGTAAAGGCAGTCAAACAAAGGTAAACTAAGTCAAACAAAGCGCCCTAACTCCACCGAGACCTTGATTGAACACACACAAGCACATGATAAAACAATACTAACGCGGACTTTCCAGATGTGTATTTGCCACGAGGATACTTTCCGGTTTTGGGCATTGACTCGACTGTCTCGGTCTCAAGCGTACCACTTGAACTATTTGGCCAACCTTCTCTCTGAATATCTTCCGTATCTCATCATGATTCTCAAAGAGTGTATGCACATCATTGATACTCTCCCACCGGTCTAGCTCAAGATCTTTGGTGTTAGCCTTGGCATCGTAGTAATGGGTGCTCTGTCTTGACAGACCAATGTCTGAACAAACGCTACTAAGATCACCTTCTTCCTTGGCAAGAAGTGATCGTATAGGAAAGCTCCTCATATCATCATCCTTGGCAACTTCAAACTCATTAGTTGACCAAAACATTGCACACCCCTCTTGATTCGACGAAATCTTATTGGAAAAGAAGCCTTGGTATCCACAAGCCTCTAGAACGGGCCGTAGAAGAGATTCATAGATATGAAAGTCTACTTCTTGCAAACATATTACATCAGCATGATATGACAGGAGCTCGGCTACAATCATGGGCATCCGTTTTTGTCTTGCTAAACATTCCAAACCACAATGGCCGTACATGTGATGAGTCTGATCTATTTCTCTACCCGCATACAAGTCTGCAAGTATGTTGTATGTGACTACTCGAAGATTGTTTGTGGTAGTAGTATCCCTGCTAGACCATTCATTTCTCAACTCCATTATCGGCATCTTCGGTAAAGCTTGAACTGCATTGATAAATGAATACGCTTCCTGACAACCAGCACCATCATGCCCGGGTCGAATTGGTGTAACCAATATTGATATGTGTTTCCCTATATCGGATGTAGTAGGTGTGTACATATTGGAGTCATGTAGTACAACCTTTTCATCAACAAACCAAGTAATAATGACCCGTGTTGCATGTATGATAGTCGTTTCAATAACCAGAGGTACACATGTAAAGATATCTCCATTAAAGTTCTCCCATGTTTTTATTGAAAGTAACGTCGGCGGATTTGATATGATACCTAGTTCAATCGTTTCATCATCTTCACCATCTCTGCCATTATTCCATGGCAGAATCATCTTTGGCAGAGTCAATACGATAGCCGAGTGTGCCCGAGTGCCAGATAGCAAATTAAACAACTCAGCACTACTCCAGTTAGAGAACGCAACCTCTCTACATGCTTCTTCGGTGTCATCAACAAGTACAAGTTGCGATGATACTGCCACACTTTCATTCTTCCGACGGTTTGCTTTCTTACAGCTTCTATTTGTACTTTGAAGTTTCCTTGCAGTAGATAGCTCCAATCTTTGTAAAGTTCGTGATGCTAATTCAGTTGAAGTACGGTTCATGTGTAGATGGATGAGATTATCATACCTACTATCATTGTCCGGATTTGAGTTGTTTCTTATTACATCAAATGAGTTGATCATCCCGAATATATGTTGATCTTTTGTTTGTTTTATATCATTCTCATGATTTAGATATCTAGAGCGTATTAGATATAGATCTATAATAACCACTGACTCTTCATCAACTCTTGGCAAGTACACACTTTGAAGCTTTTGCTCTGCACAGTCAGGTGATACCGTTTTTTGACCAACCCTTGAGATCTCGTCACATATCTCCCATGTAAGCAAAGAAGATATGTACGGAGCAGGATCTACCCGAGCTAGTGATTTATGAGCATAATAATTACTATACTGTTTTGGCACAACCCTTGCTACTAATCGTCCTTCACATATCTTTGATGATTTGAGTGTTGTTGGTGAAGAAGTTAATAGGTCAAGTTTGGAGACTCATTGACTGTTCTTTGGATTTTGCAGTAGATAACTTTTGCAGTATCCTCTTACTAAGATTATGATTATTGCGCATTGATTTAATGTAGGGATACCCCAAGGGGTGGTTGTTGTTCTCTCTTCTCTATTGTACTATTTCGATAACTATTGCAAATGGTAGCGTAGTTGATGTTAAAGATCATATGTTCATTCATTCTGTATCTACTCTATTTTTCAGTATTGTTTCTTCTACTTTACTGTTTGTGTTTTCAATATCTGCTGCGCTTATCAATGTATTGTTTATTGTATTCTCTGTTGTGATTTCTACTTAGTTTTATATCAAAGGCGCCGCCGTGATAGATGAATGAGAGCACCTCTGCAATGACATCATATCAAAGTTTTCCACAAATCGCACGGTATCCTACTTCCCGCCAGCAGCCGGTCGCGATAGATGTAATATCCCCCCCACTCCCCCATGTCTTCTACAGCTGCCATATATATAAACAATAATAGAACGCCTCTACTTACCCTCCCTAAACTGTGCTGTAACTAAATTATAACAATGGTTGGTCAGCATAAAACTCTTCTCACTAGAACAGCAAAAAATACGTGTCACCTCTTAATGATGTGTTCTCTCCTCTTATGTGGTGTTTTATCCTTCACAACACCTGTAACCATTACGACAAGAAGAACAAACAATAACTATCTATCTTCTTTGCTATCGGCAAAATCAAACAACAATGCTAATGTTAATAACGATATGGTATCTACAACCAACAATGTCAATCAAAGTAGTAGCCGTCGTGACATATTACAGAAATCATTAGCATTTGGCTCATTGGTCATTACACCATTCGTACCCATATCATCAGCTACTGCAAAGATGGGAGGAAAGTCTCGTACAGAAGGATATGCTATACAACACACTGAAAAGGAATGGTCTGATATGTTAACATCAACACAATACTTTATACTACGAAATGGTGGAACTGAATCTCCCTATTCTTCAATATTAGAAGGAGAAGAACGAGATGGTACATATGTCTGTGCAGGATGTCAAAGTGAATTATTTGATGCTAAACAAAAGTTTCACAGTGGTACCGGCTGGCCGAGCTTTGCAAAAGGAATTGGAGATAATGTTGAGATTGAAGATGTTTCTAAGATACAATTCCAACTAGCTGGTGCGGAACTACGATGTCATGCGTGTGGCGGTCATCTGGGTGATGTGTTTGCTGATGGGTACTTATTTCCAGGTACGCCAGCATTGGCTACTGGTAAAAGATATTGTATTGATGGAGCAGCGTTAGTCTTTGCACCAGCTGAAGGCGGAGAAAAGGTTAGAGGAGATTTGCCCTCGAAGAATGGAGGCAGGCCAGTATTCCCGGGATAACACATTAGCCAAACATGCTAGAATAAATAAATACTGCAACTACTAAACATACAATTAAAATGTTAGTATTATCTCGTAAACTATTCCCCATAGCTTCGCCCCTGGATCGATAAAAGTGACACATGATATGTTCTTTTCCAATCTCCTCTACTCCACCCCCACAACTATCTACTCCACCTTTAAACTTATGTCCCCATAATTAACTGGATACAAAGTCTAGAAACTTTTTCAGTTTTGTTTGATCACTTTCATCTGCAATTGTAAATGTCCTCTCGTGCTTGCCAGATTCATTACATTCTTTTAGAACAGTATACTTCTTACACGAAAAGACCCGTGTGCTTTCTTTATTACATCTATACAATGTTTTCCCTCCTGAAGAGTAAGGAATATATTTGCGACGATGCGAGCTAAATGGTTTTGAGCAACGCAGGCATATGTCAGTACCCTGAATTGATGAGAAACCAGGGGAGGTGGAGATACCATCAATAATACCAGTACCATCATCCTCGGTTGGTGTTTCCAATTTCATCTCAAATGTTTTCTCAATATAATCAATACTAATCTTTGGCTCTAACAACCAAGTTTCAATTTCACCTAAACATACATGAATTGATTCAACGTGCTCTTTTAACTTTGCAAGACATGGCTCAAGTATATCGTCATTCAACATGATTATATTCTCAAAGAACTTATTATAATCAATAAATGAAGGATATTCATTTTGATACTTTGCAACAAACACATCATCTAAACCAGCTGGTAGTATTGTTAGTGGAGTCATATCAAATTCCTTTTCAGATTTTTCAGGTTCTGTGATGAACTGAACTTTCTCCGGACTACTTTGCCGTACCTTTACTACTTCATAACCGTATCTAGTAAATGTTGCTGAACTATTCCCTTGTTGACTAAAATCCCCTGAACTCTTGCATCTATCAAATATCTCTGTATTAATCTTTAATAAGGCCCGTATCTCTCGTACATTTTGTTCGATGTCGTAGTTGGTGTTACTTTTTGTATTCTTTGCAAATGACTTCTCCGCCTTCTCTCGTACATGGTTGATATACTCCAAAGAATCCTCTGGCTCCTTTGGTGACTTCTTTGCCTTCTTCTTTGGTGGCATATTGCAGTGTGGCGGAGATTAATAGGATATCTACGGCGGGTGAGAGTTGAGGCACTTAGAATTGCTTGGATCTTTGAATAAAAAATCATAATGGCGATCAAACGCATATATCTAGAATTATTCATTGTTTCCTAGAGCGCTCTAGATAGAGTATTATAGCGGCGATTGTGGTATTTATCTGAATTTATGCTTTGGTAAGAAGAGGTGTTCATATTATGTGCTTCGATATGTGTGTGTGTTGTGATGATATGATAAAAGTGCACATGGTGTATCTTTTTTCAGTTTATATTATGGAGTATGGTGGTGTTGACTATGTAATACTTTGTATACTTGGGATATACATGTTCATATGTGGTATTGTTGTGTCATACATTACTACTCTATTTACTGCACTTTTAAGTATACACAGAGACTAATATTATATCTCCTCCATTGCAATGATAACAAAACAGAAATAGTATAGCGAAAATGAGTAAAATCAATATTCCAGATATCAATTGCATGATTGAAATGCCTATGATTATAGATCCAGTTACAAAAAAGCCAGTATGTCAGGGTTGCCTAAGGCGTAAGAATTTAGATAATCTACGAAAATGCAGGTAAGGGTATTATACCATTCTCAAAGTAGTAATTCAACATATTTGGACACATCATAATATCTTACTCTCTATTTTCTATATATCACACGCCTAGCCGGTGTAATTTGGTTCCCTATTGCAGCCGTGAATGTCAGATCAAACATTATAAACAGCACAAGGAATTTTGCCAAGCAGTAGCACATGGTCGTCAATCTAAAGAAGTGGATGAATCTGCAGAGGAAGATACTGAACAGAGTAGGGCTGCACTTATTCAGGAGAGCCTTGTTACACATGTTGGTCCAGTAATACCAGGTATGCCAGTCCGTGATGGGGTGCCTGCTAATTTCTTATTGAAGCATAGAGCAATTATGAAGATGTTTGGTAAGAAAGATGTTGGTCCGGGTGCTTTTTACGACAATCAAGATGGGAAACAATATCTTGGTGAAGCCACATATAGGGATTTTTTTCAAGAGCTCGTGCAGAATGAAGAGGAGTGGATGGAATTCTTTTCACATGAGAGGAACTTTCTTCACTCGATGCAGACTCTTGAGATCTTAAACTTGCTTGCTGATATGGACTGGAAGGTAAGTGTAATACTGATCCATGTGCATATGTTATACTTCTTTTGTCTAATGCCAATAATGCTTTATTAATTTAGAGAGAAAACTACGAGGAAAGTAGTAAGATACTCGATATGTCATCAAAAGTGTTGCATTGGTACAAATTGAGTTGTGAAAGTCGTGGCGCTCCTATGGAAAATACTCATGTACTTCAACACAGAACAAACAAAATTCGTCTCAATTTAAATATGTATTCTGGGCAGTTGAGAGCCAATATCCCTGTAATGAGAAGTCTGTTAGCATTTGAGGCAAAGTATAAGAAGAAATACTTCTTACGTACAGTAGAACCATTGTTCAATCACCATCCAACCCCAAAAGAAATCTATGCCCTGTCGGACAGAGATATTGTCATTGCAATTAAAGCTGTTGAGTCCACAGAAGACTATCAGAAGGATGTAGCTAATGGGCGTAAGCACACTCAATTGTTGAAATGTGGACATTGTGGCAAACAGGAAGGAGTTATGGGAGAATTTCGAGTCTGTGTGAGATGTAAGGAAGAGGTATACTGTGGAAAAGCCTGTCAGGTGAGTAAACTACTTTTAGATTTATTAGTATCTGATCGTTTGTGTAACTCTTTCCCTCACTTTCTTCTCCTGGATGCGGTTCGAGTTACTTCAGAAGGCTGGCTGGAAACAGCACAAGAAAGTTTGTGGAAAGAAGGTGAACCCGTCGTTAGCATAGGTGTGGAGTGATCCTATTAGGATATGAAAGTATGTATCCAATGATCCCAAAAGACAAAGGTGCAAGAACCATTTGGCTAGAAAAGGAGAAAAAAGTATGAGTATGGCATATAAAGATAAAGACAGTAACTTGTAATATGTTGGTATCAGTATCGATCTAAACCTAATATGTATAAAGTTGTTCAATCTATTCTATACAAAGTGGAACAAACAGAAGAGAACAAGCCAACAACTTTCAATATTAACTCCTCTTTCATTCACATTCTTCAATACAAGACACCTCATTCGGCACCATTATTTGCAAATCCTCTCAAATCAAACATAAATGGTCGTTCTCCAAAGTTCATAAAGACAGGACATTCTGTATCAATACCAACAGTAGGATATAATCCATCATTAACAACCTCCTTCGGACACTCATCAAAGGCATACCCCAAGAAAGTACCATTCTTAACAAAGAAGATTCGTCGTGTAGAATACTCTAATCCACACCCCACGGTATCACCTGGACCAAATGCAGGTCCGTATAGTTTTAACATATCACCTTGGCCATGGAAGATACCACCATCATCTCCATGGTATCCATACGATGTCAAGTCCCACCCTGGCATCTTGTTGGACGGAGAGAATGATCTTGTGGAAAGTCCAATGGCTACACATTCATGTCGCTGTTCATTAGGCTGATCATTGAGAGGTTGATGATTCACCTGTCCAATGTTGTTTGGCTGTGGCATAGCATGCCGAGGACGATGACGGCCGCCAAGTGGTACGTCGTTAATGCGGTCAGAATGATCAAGACGATCAGCTTCACTCTGAGATCTCTCTCTTTGACCATGATGCTTAACAAGTGTTACTTCAAAGTAGGCAACGAGCTTGGGGGTCACATCAACTATCAATCTACCACCTCTATCTTCTCCTCTTGTATCAGATAGGACAGTGGGGATGACAAACGGACGTAAGTTATTTCTACCACCCCTACCACAATGTCTAAACTTGTTACCCAGGAAGTTACACTTCCTCTTAGAAGATGATGACGACGACGACTGCTTGACGATCATACCATAGTTATTCAATCCATCATTAATGGCACGATCTTCACTTGCAATACTACCAGTAGTAGTATAATGCGAGGATGTATCTACAGAGAAGTCTTCTCCCTCGGTACAATTGTGAGATAGACTTGATATGAACCGATAGAGTGGTGAACGTTGATTATTTCGGATGGGCGTTGACGGTAAATTTGACACAACTGGTGTAGATGGCTGCGCCAAATATCCATTAGTGGTATGATCGGATACGGATAGCGAGCTGTGCTCTGAGTTATCTCTACTCGCCCTGCTACGAGCATTCCTTGTTGCCTTGCGTTCTCTCCTCCTTCTTCGTACTGAATGACTCTTCATCCATGATGAGAATCCACCAAAGCTTACTACTGAATGACTCTTTTCGGCATGACCTGAATCCATCTTCTTTGGATGAGGTGGGAAGGGTTGATCGGATCGGATACATCGATCACCGGTGCCTACACTACCGATGAATTGAATAACTGGCACCTCAACTTGAGTAGAAGACGTGTCTTGATGAACAGGAAGCTTGCCGTTATCATCAATCTCTACCCTCTCCTCTATATCAGCAGCTTGTTGCTCGGGAGCAACGGTAGTATTCGATTCATCAATCTTCAAAAAATACGAACGAAACAAAGTTTGTGTTTGTACTGCCATACGTCCATCACTTGTACGTCCAATCTTTTGATGTTGTAATGTATTTGGATCAATAACTTGTGGATATCGTGTGGGTAGTAAACATGCCAATAGTGGTAGATTCACATCCACCTTCTTCTTCTTTTCTATAGTGTTGTTGTTGTCATGTTCGTTGTATGGATCATAGCATAGCGATTCATCAACTGCTTGCTGTGGAAGACCAGGAATTGGTAATTGATAATCATCCACAAATGTAATATCATTTGTTGATACCTCCTTCCTCCTTCTCTGCTCTACATCTTGTCGTTGTTGAATAGCTGGCCCTGCGGCTGCTTCATGGGAAGGGTGTATTCCTGATCTAGTAGATCTCATTCTTGCCAATTGAGCATCTAACTCATTCGCCACTGATCCATTCCAACTAAACATGTTTAGTGTAGCACTACTTTCTTCTTCTTCACTCCTTCCTTCACTCCTTCCTTCACTATTCCCTCCTACTCTCCCTTTCTTCTCTACCTCATCATTATTCACACTATCAATCCTCAAAAAGACATTCCTAAACCTCTTTCTCATAATCATCATCCATACATCACTCTTGGCACTAGTATCAGTTAATAATATTAAACGTATTGATTTACATGTTGTTGATAAGATGTGAACTTCAATTGGTTGTAGGTAGGTTGCTATGTTTGTTAAGTGTTCTGAGGGGAGTGATTGCAGTTTAGACTTTGTTGTGACTGGTGTAGTTGAATCAAGTGGAAGAAGTGACTGTTGTTGTGGAAGAAGAAGTGACTGTTGTTGTTGTTGTAAAGGAAGTGAAGTAAGAGATGTAGAAGATGATTTCCATAATGAATCATGATAATATGGTGATCTCATTGATAAAGGATATGAAGACGAATCTACTAATCCCTGCCCTCTCTGTTGACCTAATCCCTGCCCTCTCTGTTGAACAACTCCTTCAGCTAAGCCCCCTCCTCTCTGCTGAGCCGAACCTCCATGAGTAGCAGAAGGAGGAGGGACAGATAATGGATGGTATAACATCTTCTCCATTAATATCTTTTCTTTTGTATCATCCTGTATTGAATATCTTTTACGCTTTGTTGTTGTACTACTACTATTCATCTCTTGAACTGTTGTATTGTTTACCGGTGCTACTATTGACTGCTTTAATAACAGATCTTTAATTGTCAATTCATTTGCTATCATATGCTGTGGAGTTTTCATATCAACATCAAAGTTGGAGGAGGAGTTGGAGGAGTTTGAGGAGGATACAGAAGCTTGTTTGGTGAATAAATCTTCTAATGATTCATTGCTGCTCGAGCTATTGCTGTTGTTATCTTGAATCATATTGCAATCAACAGATGCTGTGGCAATTGTGTTAGAAGCCGAGGATGACAATCGTAAAGTAGACGACGATGGCAGCGGTGGCGGAGTAGATTTGCCACAGAATAAGCCATCATACAATCCACTCTCCTCATTCCCTTCAATGTCTTCATTCTCTTCACAGTCGGTAGTAGCATAGCCATATCCATCATCATCAAACGTTAGGCTTTCTTCTTGTTCAACTATTTTATTAGCATTCACAAAGTCCATATCAGTATCGGAAACTAAACGTGGCCGAGATGATACTCGTTGTAGACTCATTCTCTCTTTTTTTAGTATATTTCTACTGTGCGGTAGTAGATTGATATATGGGGTTATACAGAGGGCTATTGCAACTAGTGAAGTATTGGAGTTAGAGTTGATGGGTATGTCAGAAATAATAAAAATCATATCATATGTGAGCAGTTGACTTGCAATAGCAATAAAGACTTGCACAGCTTGAATACGCCGCCGAGACCGACTTACCCTCCTCTCAATAGGCCTATACGATGGTTGGTCAACTATCAGTGATTGATTGTGGTAGTAGTTAGTAGTGCCGCCAGTAGCTGCCATTTGATGTTGCTATCAGTAAATTTTACTGAAAACTTCTTGGGATCAAAGCAGATGGCGAGCAGCCTACTGCAACATTTGGAGTTCTCATTCAAGTGAAAACTGCTATACACAACATCCAGAGGAGACTAACCTGCTTGCGCAGTAAAGTTGACCTTATATCAAGTATGTTGTATTAGTGTTCTCGTTCTTTATCTTCTTTGAAGTAAAGTTGAACCAAATCTTGGGGTCTCTTACCAAAACAGCTACTTTAACTTTATTCAAATTCAGGCGGCACTCAGCGTTACCAAATGACAATCAAGCTCTAGTACTAGTAATATGATTACCTATAGAAACGACAGAGATGGAAGTAGAAGCTAGATATACTTGTAGGTGTGCCGCTTTGTAGTCATCCTCTGGAAGGCCGGCCGAGAGTAAGGGGAAGTATGACGATCACTTTCAGTTTTCAGTTTCAGCCTCAGAATTCGGGATACCCATACTTGTTCAGTCATTGGCTATCTTTAATGTACATCTACTCAGCCGTCAGCTTACCCACAACCTCAAATGTCAAGTCTTCAATAGAAATTAGACAGAGAAGAGGATTGGAACAACAAGATCCTTCATCACATTGAACATAATAGAGAGGGATCTGGTCTTATTAAGTTGCTCGTCTCTCTTCTGTATTCGTTCAAGATCTTTTGTTGTGATTCCTTCCCCTAATCCCAACTGTCTAAGTGCAGAGTCGTCGTCTGATTCTTCCTCCTCGTTCTCGTTGCTATCATCATCATTGTTGTTTTGTGAATCACTTTCAAGGAATTCCATGCCATCCAAACACTCTTGAATAGCACTCCAATCTCCCTTCATTGGATAAACCTGGACCCTAAACAGTACTCGGTGCAACAGCTCAAGCGGAGTATCACCCATTAGTGAAACATTTACTTCTCCATCATTACCAGGGGGTGAGATTTTCAATTTAATTGCCGCTGCTCTTGTCCCCTTTGAAATTGAACCATGGAATGACGGTATCTTGCAGTTTGATACTGATATATCACATGCGTGGTTGCAAGAAGACAACAAATTGAGACTTTCAGGGTCAAAGACGGCTTTGCATAAAGCTTGGTGGCCAATCCTATCAATGTCATCGTTTGATTTTAGATCAAGTTTCCACAAGTTTGTGTTCGTCTTCAAAGCTGCTGCAATTGAGATAGCATCGTCGGTGTTTAGCTTGTTCCCACTTAGACTCAGCTCTTGTAAAGCTGGATTGGAAGCTAGAAAGTCAGATATGATCGTACTTCCATTTGTTTTGATTTTGTTGCCAGCCAAGCTTAACGAAGTCAGCTGTGCAGAAGCAGGGATGAGTGAGAACACATTCGGCCTGGTGTTTACACCGGCACAGCTCACTATGCTGACTTCCTTGAGAGACGGGTGGTTACAAATCACATCTGACATGCTTGAGATATCCTCCTCATTATCAAATTCATTGCCAATGAGGAAGACTTCCTTCAAAGAAGTGTTGCATCTTATAAGATCGATGACCATCAAGATACCGTGCCTTCCAAACTGGTTATACTCAAACCTGATCGATCCGAAATGATTAAGAATGAGGGGAGGAGCAATCATATCAATAACATCCTTCTTCAATTCAACTCTGTCAAAAACTAACTGAGTACCAAGGCAACCATCACTTCCTAAAAAATGTTTCTCATATTACGAGACAGATCATCACTTTTATCCTCCATGCCCAACTCAGAAAGCATGCTACGTCTTCCCTTACTTTTAGTTGTCTTCTTCGATCCCAATATTTCCGGAAGAAGTTTTACTGTTCGATTGGTATGCAATGATTGAGAAAGGGATGATTCGTTAGTTGACACATCATATGATCATATGAGGAAAAGACATCATATGTTATTCCAATAATACTTACATGCATTTGCTACCTCACGCCAATGTGGAAGAAAAGCATTATTGTGTAATACAATACTATCATTATCATTTTGTGATCCCAAGGGATAATTCATTATTAATGTTCCTTCGTCGACGTTTGACATGCCTCTCATCCTGTACACAGCCTCGGAGAATTGTTGTTGGAATTCCATCATATCTCTGGCATATTGATCGTCATGACCGAGTGATATCCAATATGAATATGGTTTGAATGGTGCTGAATACGTCCATAATTTAGCCGCCTTTGATGGGTCAGCTGTTGTACAATCTTCAACCTTATGACGCTTCCAATCTATGGCATGACCTGTTGCAATACTTTGCTGTTTTACATTTTGAACATTTGCATGGCGGATCACTCTACACCACAATATGCACAGTTGCTAACGCTACTCATACTCATAGTCATAGATGTTCTATTGTTTTGTCGAATTGCAATAGAAATAGAAGTTATGTATGTGATTGAGATGTTTTTATTTCTGTTTTGTATTGCAATATAAAGAGAAGAAATTTTGTATCAGTATCGTGATATGTACACTGAAAAGTGCAGATCGAGGAACACTGTATGATATAACGATATCATATACCAACGCATATCCCCCATGTAAACATACTGTAAGGTAAGGTATATAGTCAACACTACCACTCCATACAACTAAAAAAAAGATACACATCATATGCACTTTTATTATTTCATTCACAAAATACATAGATCGAAGCACACATGATCATCTCTTCTTACCACAGTATAACTTCAGATAGATATAACCGTAACCGCAGAGTGTTATTTGAGAGGAGAGGAGACAAATAGTCAATTCCCATGACTAGTAACTCTTGCTCTAAAAGCTTTTACAAAGGATACCGTTTCTGCTCAGCCTAGCAAAAATGAGGTTTGCAATCTATTAGATAGCAATACACAATGGCATGATAGTTAATGGTAGTCCTCTGTATAGTTAAACTGAATATTAGTACTCCAATAGCAGTTTGTCGGTAGTATCGAGGAATATACATAAACAGACATAAACTTGTCTTCTTTTGCTTGGTGGTGTGCATATGACAATTACAAAAGCGCTAAATTTCAACAGATTTCAACGCTTGCGATATTGAGTTGTTAAGTATTGATCATCAATGTGCCTCTTCATATGTTCTGAATGCGCATAAGTATCGATTATATTTTCTTTGTAGTTCTAAGTTTTAGTTTTATCATAGCTGCAAACCGCAGTGATAGCCAGCTTGGATAACGGAGTATAAAGATACCAACCAAAAACATGTTCCAAAATATTAATCAAGGCGGCTATGCCAACAATAATAATTACCAACAACGTCCTCCACCAATTAATACCCAACAACAGCAACAACAATCGAATTTACGACAGGGTAAATTCCTATCACCATCGAATAATACCAACGCTGCTGCCATGATGATGAAAAACTCAACTACTCCCAACTATCAACATTCTCCGAATGCTGCTCAATCTACCGTACACTTTGAAGAGGAAGAATCTGCTGCTAACAATCAATTGGATATACCAAATTTCATGTTTGAGGAATGTGAATTCTCAACAACATCAAATGGTTCAAAATCGCTCGATAGTGATGCCGATAAGGCTGGTGGATCGTTACCGCATCATAATTTCCAAACAACTCATGGTGGTAGAAAGGAGAGTGAGGATGGAGCAATTATACCAAGTGAGGCACAATTGACTTTATTGTGTTTAGATTATTTACGTGATTTGAGAAGAAGTTATGCTTTACATCCCGATGGTGCGTACCGTTTGTGTTCATGATATTTTATTATAATGAAATCTATAAATGAGCATATCATATGTCTCAACTTCAATCTACTCTCTCTCAACACACACATACATAATCTGCATATACAAACAATAGATTTACTCAACGCAGAGGGATTAAATCCAGATTACATAGCATTAGCAGCATGGAGTTTAAGCCGTGCATTTGTTAAACCAAACAAATTATCAATGCATACTACTAATACTAAAGAAAGTTATCCAAAAGCGGTGCCCAAGGTTAGCACAGTTATTGAAACTACAGGAAAGAAGAAGAAGGGGGGTATTGAACGCACTGTTGAATTGAAAATGTACGGCGGGGGTGGACTAAGTGGATTGGAAGATGATATGGTGGGTAATGATAATATGTACCGACAATTGGATGATGATGATGATAATTTGTTTGAAGATGGTGGTGGAGGAGATGGTAGTAGTAAGAATATATTTGCTCTATCGGAACATATTAGTTTACCAACCATGGAAGATATTACTGATGAGGTATTGTTACGTCATCCTAATGAATCGCCATTGGGCATGTCAGCAGGTAGCAAGGATAGTCAAGATGATGACGACGAGGATGATGAACCATATTACGAACATAACGACACACATGCATCGAATGGTCATCGATTCTACCTCTTGAATGGTCTAGCATCAGATGCTACTTCATCTGCAACTGCTGCCATGCCAACACCTCGTGGTTTTACACCCACGCGAGCAGGAGCCAATAATAGTAGTCAGGTTGTGAATATTCATGGTAGTCCATTAACAATTGCTGAAATTGCCTCGGCTGGATTAACAAGTTTACGTGCCAAGTCACGTATCCAAGCTGAGAAGGATATGGTTAGTAGTTCATTATTTCAACAATTTGTCCAAGCGGCAAGTGCTGGAGGATTCTTCTCCGAGAAACGTGGTGATGAGAAACGATTTAATGACTCGTCAGATGATACTGAGTTGTCAGCCGAAGAGAAGGAACGTCGATCACAGTTGTTATATCAAGACAAGTATCGAAAGGTAGTTAACAAGTTTCGATCCAAATTGGCCAACAAGGAGGCACAAATTCTCAATCCTCCAACAACTCCTTCTCATCCGTATCATTCTGCTAGTCCACGGATGAATAGTGCATATAAAATCATGTCTGGTGGTGCCAGTGTATCATCAGCTGGTGGGAATACTATTGATTCGATTAGGAATGTTAATGGTGTGAACGATCGTCTACTTGAGAGGAGAGAACGGAGAATGGAGAAGGTCAAGTCACAACGATCCAAGACGAAGGTCATGATGCCATCTACTTCCCCATCTACCCCAAGCAAGCTCAAGGAAGATGACTATCAAGAAGCCGAGAGGTTCAATACCACAGGCAATACTTTAATGCAAGAAAAACAGTTCCAACAAGCACTCGATGCATATACCTCTGCCTTGGCTCGACCGGTTGGGCCTAATTCACATGTGTACTACTCCAATCGATCAGCGGCATATCTATCCTTAAATCAGTATGACGAGAGTATACGTGATAGTGAAAAGTCTTTGGCATTACAACCAAATTATGCCAAGGCCTATTCGAGGTTGGGATTGACATACTTTGCTTGTGGACGGTATAGTGATGCAGTAACGGCATATGAATCCGCGTTACGGATTGATCCTGATAATGAATGGACTCGTGATCATTTATCCAAGGCTCAGGAAATGATTGATGGCGGTGGAGAGAAGGGTATTGATCCACCCTCTGAAGAAGAGGACGAAGAGAATTGGCCAACTCCATTTGACAACAAGAACAGTGTCAAGGAGGAAATTGAGACTGGTGGCAAGGGAGGTATGACTCGACAAGAGCAAGAAGAACAGACACGTCAAGCAGATAATTACAAGGACAAGGGCAATGAATACATGTCAAACAAAGACTACGATCAGGCATTGCAGCAGTATAATCTTGCAATTGAATTATCACCCTCTGGTCCTCATTCACATGTATATTACTCCAACCGCGCCGCGGCTTACTGCTACCTTGCCAACTACCTCGAGGCTACTGCTGATTGTGAGACGAGTATAAAGCTCATGCCTACATATGAGAAGGCTCATGCAAGATTAGGATTAAGTTTCTTCTTCCGTGGTCAATATGACGATGCGATTGCGGCATACAATCGATCATTAGAACTTGATCCAAACAATAAGGCAAGTATGAGCTACCTTAAGAAGGCCAAGGCACGGCTAGCCGAGCAAAAGAAGAAGGAGGAAGAGGAGCATTTAAGAGCAGATGAAGAACGTGAGCGTAATCGAACGAGGATGCAGTGGCTGGCACAGCAACGTCAATATCAACAACAAAATAATAACCAACAGCAACAACAACAAGGGGGAGAAGATGATGAAGGTAGTCTTGGTGATAACACTGGGATTACCAGTACGGGTCTTACATCCATTGTAACGAATAATGATGATGAAGTGGAAGTTAGTATGAGTGCGGAAGCATTTGATCCATTTTCTACCAAGGATGATGAGTGATAATATCAAATGCATACTCGATGTGGGAATTGATGTAGGTAGAAATAGTAACAGAACTTTGTAAAGAATATCAGTGAATACTGAAATTACTGAAGCTATCAAAAGAATCTCTCTAATATTAGCTTAGGAAGTTGTGTATTATTCCAAAACGCTTTATGTCAACTGACGATTTGTCAATCTTAATAAGCCAGCATAATAACTCTAATTTATTTGTAATCTTCGACTAACTGATCCAATACACTAGTAATAACGATACCTCTCATGATATGCTGCAGCCTTGTCCCTTTGAACACTCTTAACCTCCCCCAAATATGTTTGATAAGCACGCAAAGCTTCTGTATATTCACTCTTTGTTGCATGTCCAAGTGTGTATAATTGTTTGATATTTTCCACAGCTTTAGATTCTCCACCCTTTGCTGCAATCAGGTAATGTTTCAACGCTCTATCAAAATTGCCCGCTTTTATTTCGTCAATACCTAGATTAAACCTTGCCCGTGCATCTCCTCCCATAGCTGCTAACTTCCAGTAATGATTGGCCTTCTTCTTCTCATTAACTTCTACTCCTCTTCCATTCAGATAAGCGAGACCCAAATTTCTATATGCTTCAGCATTACCGAGATCTCCTGCCCGATGGTAAAGTTCTAATGCCTTTTTATAATCTTGAGGATATCCATTTATCCCGTCCGTATAGGAAACTCCTAGATTGTAGATTGCAATGGGATCATTTAGCTCCACTCTTTTCTTTTCCATTTCTTTCGATTCTTCTAAAGTAGGAGCTAGAGTTCTGCAAAAAGGACACTTCTCTTCGGCAATTATATTGCCTTGATTGTCATATAGAGGTGCAAAAGCACATCCACCGCATATAACTTTCCCGCAACACGGCTTGTATCTTCTCCCCGATTCAAGCAAAGGAAGAAGTAGAAAACAAATGGGACAATCTTCATTTGGTGGTGGTTGTTTGAATAGTTCTATATCATGTAATTCCGCGGCCCTCTTCTTACATGCCTTCTTATGTTGTGGCCTGTGAGCAATCTGACATTCTCTACTACAATATTTAACCAATTTACATGCCGTGCAGGTCTTTAGATCAATACTGTCTTCTTCACCCTTGCCACAGTTGGCACATACTGATAAGTTATCTAATTCTGATGTACTGTTACTCATACTTTCACTTTTATATATCTTGTTACCGGCGCTTCTGCCTGACCTTGGTTTGCGGGGGGATACTATCCGATACGATATACCACTTCAAAGAAATACCAAATATATCAGTTAGATGTAATTGTACACTATATTAGTTGACCAAGCAAAGGTGCACCGAGTTGCAATGAAAATTGTGATATATCTCTCTACCTTATTTGATATACGACAAACGACGACGCCACACAACTTACCGACGAATATCCTAAATATTTGAACACTACTACCAATCAACTATTGTCCACCACACGTATATTAATATATAGAGAGAGGCCTAAAGGGTCAATAGTAAGTATTAGTTTTCATGTTACAGGGAGGTAAAAGTCCTTTTGGGAAGGAAAGTACATAGAATCAAGAATCTTTTCAAAGACCGACAAATCAACTCAGACGTACTACATAGATACTACAATCGAATCTAGAGAGGAACTAGCTGTATACAAGATAGAAATGCTGTAATTGTGATTCGAGACCGGCTCTCTTTTCCAAGTTGTTAGCTCACATCTTATGTCTATTTCCCAATTTCCATATCTTTGCAATACCATTTATTACCATATTTACCTTTGCATAATAATAACTTAATGTAAAGAGTATTATGAGTAACTTGATATTAAGCTTCCGATCAGTAAGATCCTTTGACTTATTATGATCACTCATATCCTCACTACACTGCCGCCGAGAACGACACTTATCTGGCTAGCAATCATATCATGGTCATGATACTAACTGATACTAACTTGGTTCATATTCAATACCTTTTTGTGAAATTATCCACACATCCCTTATATCCCTATACAACTCATTATAGTCCAATCCATATCCAATAACAAATTTTGGTGGGATGGAAAATCCAATATATTTAGAAGTAACCTTTTGAGTAGGTTCATTATTGATGCGTTTGATTAATAGAGTACAAACCTCAATGGACTTTGCCTTTGATTGTTTCGTTAGTATGGGAATTAGATGTGAGAGTGTTGTTCCGGTGTCCAATATATCTTCTACGATGATAACATCTTTCCCTTCCAGGTTAGGTACTGTGCCTTCAATTGTGAGATTGCCTGTGGTATTCATCCCCTCGTAGGATTTAACTTTGATGAATTCTGTGTAATATCCCTGTCTTAATTCTTGCAATGCCTCCAATAAATTCATGTAAAACTATATTTGAAATAGGAAGGAGTATGCAGAATCTGCATATCAGTAAAGGTAAAGTATAAAATTTCTATACTGCTCTCACATCACAATAATATATCATATGCAGATTTACATGAACACGTACATACCGGAGTAGCACCCTTCAAAACACAAAGGAATACAGGACGTCTACCCTTGTAATCTTTGTGTATAAGTTCTGCCAATGTTGCAATCCTTTCCAAAATTTCTTTTCGTGTAATCAATAGTTGAGAGAAGTGACCTTCATATTCTGGAGGGTACACAGCGTTGTTTTCTTCGTCGAGGTTTGATGAACAATTCCCTTCGTCGGCAATAATTATAGGATCCATTATTGTGTTTATACGGCAGCGCTGATCGATATAAGTACTTATGTGAAGACAGGTGAAGACAATGTGACGATTGTTCGTCCGCAAAAAAAAAAGATATGGTATGGTATCTTTGCTTGGTGTCACGGAGATATCTTTTTTGTTGACACCAAACAGACACAACATCTATCACCTAATGCGCCGCTACTACCAAGTGCCGACGATCATTAGAGAGGAGCTAGCTGCACTCGATATACAAAAAGTGAGTATAGACTGATTGCTTAATTGATTGTAATTTGTCGACTTTTGAGTTGTTCAACAACTAACACATCTTATGTCATCATCTTTTTTCCATATATGGGTTAGGAACAATCTTCACTACATACAGTATCTTTGCAATACCATAAGTAGCTTTCTTACTACATAGATCTCTGTAGCAAAATGACACCTGCAATTGACAGCAGCATTTCCGACGTAGTCGCGACAATAATATGACTGTTCGGTCCGAGTCTGTTAGTAGCCTCTCATCAACAATTGATGTGCATCACGATAAGAACTCTTCAACTCGATATCAATTCAGTCTCATCCAAGATAATGATACCAACACTAATACATCACACTTTAAACTAAACCTCCCAACAAATTACAAACCAACCACTAAAGAAATTGCAATACAAAAAGACCTTTCATTAATAATAATCTTAAACTCACCCAATTCCCCTCTAGTATCAAGTTTATTATCAGAGTATAATGGAAAGTTATTATCAATTGGTACCTCTATATTGCAAGGTTTATATAATGCGGCACCCATAGTAAAAGACAATGGCAGTAGCAGTAGTGGTGGCTTTACAGGAAGGGCAAGAGTAGGAGATTACAATGAGAATTTGTTTTATCATATGCAATTGAAGGATATGAATCTTATTGATATCATACAAAACAACAGCAGCACGAGTGACTGTTCTTCTCGTCCTACCAACCAGCAACAAGGTGACATAGATTCAACAACATCAATACTCCAATCAGAAATCAAAACATTTGAATCCTCCCTCCGTAATACACTAAATCAACAAGCTATATCATACCGTGGATCATTCATGTCAACTGAACGAACAATGTATCAACCAGCCCATGTTGATTATGATTATACAATATTATCAAAGTATGGAAAACGATTATACTTGGCATTCTTTCCATTGACTTTGGATGGTGCATATTTGCAATTATGGCAGAAGAAGGAGAAGTTGACAGATGATAATGACGAGATACAAAGAGATGAGGTGGAAGGTACAGTAGTATACATACCATACGGTCAAATGTTACTATTGCCATCGGATACTATCCATGGAGGTGGGTTTAAGCGGGGCAATGGTGGCAACTTGCGTTTTCATTTGTACATTGCTCTTGGTGACGAGGAGGAGGATGTGAAAGAAGAAGGCGAGAAGAAGAAGGAGATTAACTTACTCGATCATCCAATGAACAAGTATACAGAAGAACATGATAGGAGGAGAGAATTATGTGAAAGATATGTCAATGCTCCTGGACTTGATTCTTTGTTGGGTGTCTTCTTTGATGATGGGGTTAGTTGCAATGAGGAAGAAAAGAGTCATATCTCTGTTGATGAAGAAGAACCTGTTGGGGTATCATCACCACAAGATGATATTGAAGCTGTTCAAAAGCTGGCTAATGCAGTAAAGGGGGCAGATCTTATGAGTACCAAATATCTTGGATCGGGTAGCAGTTCTAGAACAAAGAGGAATTCAGCCTCATTTGTTAATTTGTATGGACTTACTGATGATGAGGAGGGTGTCTAAAGTAATGTATAGCTAATAGGTAATCCTACTAAATGAATGGTTCTTAGGTGTGATAATGATAATCTCTAGCGTGGTGGCAATTAAACTATATAGCTTAGTATCCATGATACCCTACAGTTCATAGATTCATTTCCTCCAAATTATCTCCCACAATGTCAATCATAGACTTCATATCTTCCTCAGACATACCATAGTCACTAGCCTTGGAAATCATAACTTTTCTTGCCATTTTGGCAGCCTCTTCACGAGTTGGAGTCGGGGCTTCTTCAATATCGACATCTTCATCATATAGTACATCAAAGATTTTATTACCAGTGGAGAAATCTTTGCATAAAATGATAGGTACAATTCGGTCGTCGTGGCCATCCATGCAGAAAAGACCACCGTGTGTGGATACTTCCTCCAATGCCTGCTTCATCATAGGAAGGGGTAATCTCAATGGTTTAATTAGATCTGATCCCGGATCACATGATTCCTTGTGTCCATTACTCCAAGCTTTCTTGGCACACTCTTTACCACAATACCATACCTTTCTGCATCCACTGCAAGTAGATAGTTTGACTTCAAAACTTGTCTTCTTACAGAAGTTGCACTTGAGCCGGCTTGCATGGTACATGCCACTTGCATGGTACATGCCAATCCCCAATTCCTTCATCAAATCAAGTCGTTCATCTGCTAAAATGTATGGTCGACTAGCATTATCACGTATCTTTTTTTCGACGGTCAATCTTATGATGGTATGAGCCCAGTTGTTAGTTTTGCTAATGAGAATATCATTCATATCTGTCATATCGACCTTGCCGAAATGATCAAGAAGGCGTATCGCAGCAAGACAAACCCTGCACTCTTGTAAGGAAATATCAATATCTCCTGAGTTGACATAATCCTTAGCTCTAATCACCCGAGCCATTACCTCACACTTGTGTGGCATCTCTCCTCTTTTCAACGGAGGAACTAGGGATAAGGCTTCATCAATATATTGAGTCGACTGGAGATCCGTACTACCACTTGCAATACGATAATTGTTCCAATAACGTAAAATAGTAACTCCCTTCCGGTCAGCAACATCCCAGTCATCATATCTTTCCCTAAAATTCATTGGAATATCGATAATTCTCTTTGAATTGTAGGTGGGCAAAACCTTATCCATCGTATCCAGCATATACTGTGAATGGGATCTCAATAGTTTCGAGGCTTCCTCGTTACAACCTGCAAGCTGAAGCTTCTCAAACTTTTCGATTACTTCCGTATCTTTAATTCTCCAAGATTTTGCATGAACTGTGATAGCTCTTTTATACTTCTTTGCAACCTTAGTAGGAACATCAGTAATATGAATTTTACTACCAACTTTGTCCTCGGAGATTTTATTCCACTGTGAAAAGATCATATCCATATCTTTCTGTCTACGCTTTTCATTGTATCGTGTTCTCTTTGCAGGCAGCCGTGTACCAATGAACATATTTGTTATTGTTGTTAATTGTTATTTTAGAAGATGACCAACTTGCTGAAGAATAATATACCCCGCTACAGAACGATAAACCCGAGACTATTCCTCTCAAAGGTCAATAGTACAATAACTACTAAATATAAGTTTATCTAATACTGCTTTCGCGGGTTGTTGTGTTCTGTTGGTCAACAACTAACTCGTTTAGTAAAGGTGCACAAGATGTATACTTTTTTTGCTATTAAATTTGTTTAAGCTAATATCTCAGACTGAGGCGCCGCCGATATAAACCTAATCACTACCAAATCGAATGGGGGTTAAAAACTGATGAAATTACTGATTATCGGCAGTATGCGGTTCCTAGATATTATGTTGCCAATTGATGATTCCCCTATCATCGATACCAAAATATAAATGATTAGTTTTCATGCAATGTAGAAACTCTATTTGGTGTAACTTTGCAATTGAAATCAAACTTGTTTTGATTTTGAGGTTGTTTTGATAGGTAGGTACCTCTTTGTAAATCATGGCCAATGCAGCAGCAAAGAAGGCAGCGGCAGGTTAGTACTGTTCAGTATTTAGTCCTTGTTTTGTATATTGTGGGCGGTAGTCTTTGCTACGGTGTGCTGACAACGCTTCTTTGTTACAAAAATGATGTACTCTCATAATTCACAATAATATGTACTCATTCCTCAATATTCTCTTTATTCTCTATATCTCTTCTACTAATACCTCCATTATCAGCTAAACAATCAGCAGCAACAACCTACTTTCCAATAGTACTTGCAATAAATGCAGTATATCTCTTCCTTCGCTTTATATATCAACGTAAATCTATCACTTTATTACACACCCTTATAACAATTGGATTAGTATCACTATCATACATATCCTATAAAGGTATACTTGAAGATCATGCTAATACAATTCCATCAAAAGGAAGTAACAAGTCTGATGCACTAGCAGGTGGTGTATCATTGGATTTGCTAGGTTTGGTAGTAATAGTACAATATGGAACAATATTCATTTCTACGAAATTATATTGGTTATTACTAATCATACCTATCTGGGGATGTTATAAACTGTATACTACATTCTTCGGTGGTGGTAAGGGCGGTGGTCTTGGTGGGTTAATGCCGGGTAGTGGTAGTAATCAAATGATGGGGAATGATAATGGGAAAGAACAAGCGGTTGATCCACAATTGGCTGAAAAGAGACAAAAACGAGCTGAAAGACGAAGACAAAAGTGGTCATAGATTGCTAAGAGAAAACATGCTAGTGAACTCCTTTTGTTTGTACATAATCTTTATTTACATTAGCGGGGTTTATTTACAATTTTTTCACAACAGCCTCACAACAGTACAGGACAAGACATCCAATCACATTCATTTCCTTTACATACATCCACAGTTGACTTTATCGTACGGAACAACATCCTCTTTCCCTCATTCTTATCTTCACTGAAAGATGGGACCACCAGACATATCACCATTTTTACTCTTTGACGATGAAGTTGAGTCATCAAAGGTTGGTATCAACTCACTCGAAGGGATAATGTTGAGAACATCTCCAGAGTTTAACAGCTCTGTACCAAGTGATGATGTTCGTAATCCATTGCACAAGGCAACAAAGTTGTTACGGCCATCATAAAGTTGACCTCCTGATTCCAAAGATGAAGACCATTTCTCAGCGATTCTAATGGCATCTAAAACTCGAGAGCCTCGGGGAAGTGATAAGACAGTACCCTCACTTGATGGAGAAGAAGACGATGAGTCGGCTCCTTCTTCCTCTTTAGGTGGCTGGACGCTTACAAACACAAAGACGTTCTCTCGTCCCATGTCCGTTTGATCACCGGATAGTGCCTCGAGGTATGGTGCTAATGTTTCATCCCTTTCACGCTTGCGTTGTCGTCGAATCTCTTCCTCGAGGTAAACAGAAGGCTCTTCAAGTTCGGTCGATGCCCAACTTGGATTTGATTGCTTTCTCCATTTCTCGACTGACTTGAGGTAGGCCTCAGAAGTCCTATCAAGACGATGGGTTTCGTTCTCCTCACCAACCTTGTATTGCCAATGAGCGGCTACACCATACTCGGCCACTCTGTGCATATCCTCAGAGCGAATTTGTACCTCGAATGGCCAAGAAGTACCCCTCCATCTCTTGCGGCTAGAGTAGTGTAAGCTCTGATAGCCATTGTCTTTTGGGTTCTTGACATAGTCCTTGAATCGGCTGTCTGAACTTGGATGCCAGTTGCGTGTGCACAACTCGTAGAGATAGTAGCACAACTCCTTCTCCCGACGTTGGGTTGTGACATCAGGCTCGTCGGGGGACAGCTTGCGGGCAGAGAAGACAACTCGTGTGGCAACAGCATCGGGAATATCCAAGATGGAAAGGTCACGGGCATTCACCCCATCTCCCATCTTGCTAATCTTGAGCATCTTCCGCCATACAGAGTAAGGCTCCTTGACACGAGCAGTGACTGAAACTGATTCAATGTTATCCATAAACATTGTATCTTCTTGAACCAATCTCTTCATTTGATTGGAGATATCAGACAATATAGATTTCATCCCTTCACCAACACTATTGGTATTCTCACCACCACATAGTGATGAAACCTTGGCATGTGATCGAGGATAGAGAGTGCGGAAGGCTGCATCCTCAAGCTCAGTCTTGAGACGGAACATACCCAACCGAGCGGCGAGAGGGGCATAGATGTGAAGTGCCTCCTGTGATGTTCTTGATTCTTCAGGGGTTGCTGATCTTGTCTTGGTACGACTACCCTCGGTAGTATCCTTGGATAATAATGTTCGGTATGCCTCCAATCCCTCAAGACGGTATAAACATGCCGCAGCACGGACAGCCAATGCTCTCCAATCCCCATCTTCATTAACAGTTAATAACAAACTGCGTAAGTTACGTGCATCATCCGCCCTCAATTGACCAACCTTACCATTCTTACATACCACAGTCGTTGCCAATGTTTCCATAGACTTTAACCGTGCCGCATCCAAGGCAATCTTGACGGCATGTGTGCCGAATTGTTCAATACCAGATCCAGCCAACGCACAGAGATACTTGGCATCATTCCCCGCAGTTTCTAAACATTCACGTTCTTCTAAACTACACTCCTCTTCAGTATTAATGTTCAATTCACGTTCCCGTACTGATACCAAGGAACTGTAATGATATGCCGCGGCACATAATGCGGGCACGTCTAACATTTCTAATGAATTCACTAATATGGAACAAAAGTCAGAAGCGCCGGCAATTTTCTTCTCATCGCCGCCCGATGATAGTTTGATGGCAGTAATTACTTGATCAATTTCCTTTTGGGAGAGGTGGGATGATAAGTCACGTTGTAATCGGCGGAGTTTCCGTGGTGCGAAGCGTGCTTGATTTAGGGATAGCCAGGGTGGTAGTTTAATGTCAATGTCAAGGTCAACTGATGTTGTTGTTGCTGACTGACTACTCGTTGGGGGTGCAGGTGTATTTTGAGGAGATTCAGATGCAAAGAAGAATGGACCCTCAATCTTTTCGTTACTCTTCTCATGCCCCGTCTTCTCAACCTTCTTATCCTCAATCAAACTACTCGATTGAAAATGGCCAATCTCAACCTCCTCAAATTCCTCATAAAGCTGTGACGGTACAATTTCCTTATTAAACAATTCCTGTAAGTCCAACTCATTAAATTCCAAATGTGGCCTTAATAATGAAAATTCTTTATCAAATGATGTATATACTACTACATCCTCCTCCTCACTTGAGTGCGAAGGGGTAGGTCCAGAAATGTAATACCGAGGCGTTACTTCGTCTATACGATTTTTAGTTAGATGGGCTGATACATTCCGTTGTTTCCATATATGTGGTGAGGTAGTAGTACACTGTTGGGTTCTTGAAGATGATGATGGAGTTGCAATATATTGAGAATTTGATCTACTTCTGCCAGAACTTTTATGTAGACTATTGCCTATCATATCTTGATTGACAAATGCCGTGCATCCTCTACGTCTCGAAAATGCTGCCGTATTAGATGTAGATATACCACCTCTATAACCACCCTTCCCACTATTCGATATTGAAGATAAGGAGAAGGTAGATGATGATGTTGTTGCCAATACAGAGGTGTCAACATTTAATAAATTTATTGCAAATGTTACCAAAGCGGCGTTGCTGCTGCCGCCGCTGCCGCTGGATATTGTTCGTCTTCTCTTCATTATTATTATATCAGTATATCGGGGCTGGATTATGAGAGCACCTACATCAACATGACAAGCCGTTACCAATGACAGAGCAGATTGTTTTGTTAGTAAATTCTGCTGCAAATTGCCAGAAGAATTAAGAAAGAGGCTGTCAGACACAAGATAGAATTGTTGCAACAAAGCCCACGTGTTGTGACAACCTGGTACGCAAAGAGAATAATAGGCCGAAAATACGAATCTATGAACGGAGACTGTCGTATTCTCAGTCCTTTCCGAAGATATAATTTGGCCCTCGCCCCGTATCGATGAGAGAATGAGGCTGTAGTTATGCTCGTTAGTGTTAAAGCAATACGGAGGAGGCTAAAAGGGTAAGTTTATATCTGTTTGGGAAGATGTTGTTTGCAAAAGTTAATTTCTCTCGTCTCATATTGCATATCTCTCTCTTCCTCTTCTAACTTCTATTCTTTTTAGATTTGATGGATTGATACGATATCGACTTGATATGATATCACTTTACATCCCAGTAGTAGCACTATTCTCTATAAAGGCGACGGTCTTTGCCTTTTCATACCCAAATCATATGCTATACAACAGCGACCGCCGACAACGTATGATATCTTCTTCTCTTTACATGTCGTCAAATTTCAATAATGATATGATGAGTGGCTTGACAGATGATGGAGACTTTGCAATTCTCGGTGTAAATGCATCGGAACAAACTGAAGATGACACTACTAATAGTAATTTCAACAATATAAATACCGGTACAGCAATTGGATTTGAAGGCGTCGGGAGTATGCTCTTCAATGAAGACCTAATAAAAAGTGGTAGAGTAGATATCGGAGTTGGTACATCAAATACATATAAAGACTTTAGAGGGAATGAAATAATACCAAAGATTGATCCAGCTGTTAAACAATGGTTAGTAGATGTATTGCCATCATTGGATGAGAATGATCTGGAGATATATGCAGCAGGATTAACCAGTATAGGATACCATCCTGAATGCCCATCTCTCTGTGAGATAAGATATGAGGATTTATCATTCATTACTAAAGTATTGCATAGAAGATATCTATTCAAGGAAATTACAGGAGAAGAGCATCCTTTTGAGCCATGAGTCGAGAGTGTATAAATATGAATAGACGAATGCTTAATGACAAGTAGAGAACCTTAATGATTTAGTTAACACTTAATCACGTTTGGGGTGACCTGTTTTAGATTTCCTTCTTTTGCCTCTCTTCAACTTTGAAATAAGATAACTGTCAAACCATTTAATACGTTCATTCTTCTCTCCAAACCAGCAGATCAACTCCTATACAAACCTCTACAGATATCAACAATATCATCTAAAAGAATCCTGGCTTTTCTTTTGAAACACCAGCATCCTCACCAGCATCCTTGGGTGCCTGAAATCCCATAGCAGCCAATTCCTTAACCTTACCAGTACCACCACCCTTACTCATTGCCTCACGTCTCATTAATGCCATCTCGACAGCAGTTTTACCCCAATCTTCACCATGATTATGTCCACCGTCCTTATCTGAGCTACGCTTCTTCACTTGTTCCTCATCTAAACAATTCAATACACCGTATACTACTGGTGTCATGGTACTTAAATTAACATCCATAATACCCTTGGTAACTGCATCAGAGATGTATTCAAAGTGGTATGTATCACCCTTGATTAATACACCACAACAGATGATAGCATCGACTGTTCCAGACATGGCTAATAATTTGGCAGCGTAGGGTAATTCATATGCACCGGGTACCTCTTTGATGAAGATGTTATCTTCTTCAACTTTTAAGTCTTTAACACCAGCCTTTGTAATTTATATGTGTATTGTTTTTGTTTGTAATTTATATTCATATTGAGATTGGATATAATTGATGAAGCATTGCAATATTAAAAAAAACTTTTAGATATAATCATTCCAATATGATAATAATACATAGAAATACTACCAACACTTACCTTAATACCGTCAACTAAGTTAGAAACATGTTCGTCATTCCAACGAGTACGTAGTACACCAATACGAACAGTTGAGCCATCTAAATCATCTGAGAATGATACCTCAGATTCTGCTGCCATCTATATATTATAGATAAATGATAGCGTGTATAAGAATTTGTTAATGTAGCAAAGAACATAAGAGACCGATAGCAATGACGAGCACCACCTCAGAACTCATTGCAAAAAAATACATAAAGATACATACCTTAAGAGAAACAGCATTATGGGAGCATGTCGTTGGCACAAATGCCGATATTGAGCCCACAGACAGGGATAGGGCGAGAGAGAAGAGGGTACGGCCGATCATTGTAAGTATATGCTCTACAATATTCTACTAATAACTACCTACTAACCACCTTACAAGCTTGTTGGTTAAAAATGATAGAAAGGAAGTGGCGATCAAACGCATCAGGTAGCCAGGATGATTCCTATATATTGTCTTGTAGAGCTCTCTAGATATTTATATATAGCGGCGATTGCGGTGGTATTTATCTGAATTTATACTGTGGTAAGAATAGGTGATCATATGTGCTTCGATCTGTATGTTTTGTGTATGAAAAAATAAAAGTGCACATGATGTGTATCTTTTTTTAGTTGTGCAGTTGGTAGTCTTGAGTAGTAGTACTATATATTATGTATACTGGAGATATGCATTGGTATACATTATCAAACCAGTATTGTATTTTAATGTACTTTCAAACAATATACATACACGAGACTAAACTTCTATTTCTATTGCAATTTATACATTTTAGTTTTAGTGATACACAGGACTATAATAAATATCATGGATATCAATACCTTCAGCCGGGAGGAGATTGTTGCAATAGATAGGATATCGAAACATGGAGAATTACATGCAATGGATAAAGTTGAAATTGTTGGATTAACATCTGAAAAAGGACGTCATCTTAATGGCCGTATAGCAATAGTTAATGGTATTGATAGTGATGAAAAGAATGATGGTAATAGTAACCCTTACTTGGCAAAACAGGAAGACGGGAGGTATAAAGTCACTGTGGAATTTGATGAAACAAAAGGAAAAGAAATACGTCCTGGAGTTAATACATCTACTGGCAAACTCAAATCCTATTCACTAAAGAGGGAGAACTTAGTAATGCATGATATCGGACCGGGAACAATTGCTCGTGATCCAATAGGGAAGGAGATTCTTCGTCGACATGGTCTTGATGTAACATCTACAGCTGAACGGGAGGCCGCTGATCCTGAAACTGCAGGTTTCTTTCCTGCTATATTACAGGGCGACGTTGTGAGAGCACGTGAGATATTAGAGGTTATGAAACGTCGAGGTGATCCTACGCCAGCAATTTCAATCTTAGATGCCACAGGAGATGCTGCTCTTTCGGGTGGTATTAACTATGGTCATGCAGATATTGTAAAGCTTTTACTGGAGTATGGCGGTGACCCTAATCAAGTGTGCAGTATTCCGATGATGAGGAACGCTAATATGACATACTTTCATATGGCCGTAATGATGTTTGATATGATAGACAAAGACGGCGGGGGGAGTGCTGAAGAAATTGTTAATGCATTATTGGAAGGAGGAGGGGATGTACATCGATCGATACTTAGGATATTTGCCCCCTTTACGATCTGTCCGCAGAGAAGAGTCGTTAGGCATTGATTTGTTATAACTGTGGTATCATATTTAAGAGTATTTATGTGTATATTACGAGATCAACATCAATAAGACAATATATCAATACTTAATACAGGATTTCGATCATATTCCTTATATACTTAGTTTGTTCCTCTCTATGACGTATCTATCATATATTTGCCCTAAATGAGAGATGAAACAATGCAAAGGACTCCAGAGTGTCTTTAGGACTTGGAGATATCCACCAACCATTGACATTCATCAACTTGCAACCACAATTCTACCTTCAATGGGGCAATCCAAAGAAGGAATTCAAAGACAACTGCTTCTTCTGCTTCTTCCGGGCAGGTGGCGGTACTTCTTCTTCATTGTTGTCGTCGTCGCCGTTGACTTCTTCTTCTGCTGCTACAGCATCACCATCAGATGCATCTTCAGCGTCAGAGTCGTCCCCATCTGGCTTGAGATTACCGACAGATGTCGATTTTGAGGCAGTAACAGACTTGAGCATGTTGCTCGTTAGCTTCTTCTCAGGAGGTGCCTTCAGTTGACCTGGGGTGTCAACACTCGAGTGGAATGTTGCGGTGTCAACACTCGAGAAAGGTTTGGCAATACCGGCAGGTGAGATATCATCCAATTCTTCCTCAGCTGACTTGAGTTTGCTGTCTGCCAAGAGAGAAGATTTGGGAGTCCTATTGGTCTCAACCAAGGCATCTTCATCTTGGGGGATCTCAAGGGATGATTCGTCTTCGCCACAGAGAAGGGCGTCATCCTCCTTGGCGGCCGGCATCTTGCGGTCTTCGTCTTCTTCTTCACTATCCTCGGCAGTATCTTCCTCCTCCTCTTCCTCTACTCTAGCCTGTGTTGTTGAGAGATTAAGTATATATATAATGTTAGTGTGCTGATTTGAAAACATGTTTAGACACGGCAATTACAAGTACATGATATACTTACAAAGTAGTCAGCAACAAGACATTCATACTCGTCACCCTCCTTGGCCAACTCCTTACGAGCTTTACGTTCCGCATACCTTTTCTTCGTGTATTTACGTCTTGTGAGGTGAGAGGTAAAGTTTGGCTTTACAACATGATCCTTCCTGTTGAGGCCAAAGTTTGTAAGATAACGTTGAAGTTCACGTGGGCTAATGTGGGACGAGATGGCAAGCTTTCCTTGACGAACCATATCGATCCAGCCCTTTCCCCAGAAACGACCAACGGAAAACTGTCCTCCTTGTGTACCAATACGTTTTCCACCACCCTTATTCTGAAACATACGTCCTTTGAGGTTATACATCACCTCGTGATCTCCAAGCTCGACATCAAGGGCCTCTCGTTCAGAGCAAGGCTGACAGTAATCCATCTCCCACAGTCCTTTGAGGAACCCACTAGTAAAGTCTTTCATTCGTAAAGACCTACCCACACGGGTAATGATTCCATCTTCGTCGTCGTCTTCTTCTTCTTCGGGTACAAGAAATGTCGGGCAACTACTCTGCTGGATCATATTCCTAAACTCTTCATTGCGTTCAAGACGTCCATCGGTTCCCCCGACCCGTCCCTTGGACGAGTTAAACACATCTGTATCCTCATTCCAACCTCGGAAGTTGGAGAGATCCTTGGGGACGACATTCCTCTTGAGGAACTCTGGGGTGGCAGGGGGTTGTCTCACGCCGTCGGTATCTGCACTGCGTTTCTCTCTCCTACGCTCAGTACTCTTGGTATTATATCCCTTTCTCTTTGCTCTTGCTGAGGTGAAACTCTGCTCCAACTTTTTATAACGGGCACCTCCTACCTCCTTACCGACACCATCCGTATCATATACCAAAAATACGAAATCCCCAATGATGATATTACCACAAGAACGAAAAGCCATTCCATGATATGATGTACCTGGGATGTGGAGCCACCAGACATTATCAATAGGATCCCACTCCCCATAAGTGTCAACAACATGTTGTGGACACCTCAAACCAGTAATTCCATAGTAAGCATGTTCTTCACAGCCACGCTCGATACACTTCTTTTCAATTCCACCACATGATTCCTTGCGTTGAAATACCTGGACAAGAGGTGCATTCGGATCTCCTTTCGCCCGTGCCTTTGAGGCAGCAGAAGATTTAGCATTTGGAGACTGTCCTTCATCCCACTTGGCACGTGCCTTTTCTTTCAATTCACCATCTGGTAAATGTGCGGAGAGTACTGGAAATGGAATTTTAAACCTAGTAGTTGAACCGCGATTATGATTACCGACCACAGTAAATGATTCTGCTGGATAACAGGTATCTCCCACATTGTAGAATAAGAAAGTAGTACTTGAACTTGATTGAGTTTTTTTACCCCTTGATTTGTCGGCATATTTCAAATTGGCACAGAAGGAACATGATAGGCCTGTGATTTTACTATAGGCTGTCTTTTTGCACGGCTTTCCAGTTACAGGATCGGTGAAACCAGTATGAGTACCACAGTAAGGACCGCCGCCCATATTGTTAGTTTGCAATCGATGATGTTATGTTGCAAATATTGCAATAGAAGATGACTGATTTTTATTGTTTGTATTGGTGTATTGTTTGATGCACTTACCAAGAAGAAGATAATTGCAATGAAGGTATTAGTGTTTACATTAAAAGTATCATGTCAATAATATATATAAACAATCACAAACATAATATATCATATATCCTCTCATCATACTTCTTACCTGTGATATTGTGGGTTGGTTGTTTATGATATGTTTGGTTCATCTAATGTTGCCATTGCAATATTATGAGGTGAATGCTTCCTTTTAACAAAGGGGAGAGGGTCAACCCCTCCCCTTTGTTAGGGGTCGACCAATGCTGCCTAACAATTGCCGTAGGAAGAGGTGAGAAAATGTTGGGTGGTCAAGCAATTGGTCGGGTCTGAAAACGGGATCTTTAGGGCGTTTCGAGGGTCTCTTTAATCAAACAGCCCTTTTATGATCTTTTAATGGGGACAATAGTGCCTTAAATTTAAATAAAGCTATCTAACTGCTGACAACAAGAGCTGATACCAAAGACAACAATAAACCACAGTCTTCTATTATGAACTACTCAAATCAAAACAAAGGAGATTTATCTCAACTATCAGAAGGAGATTTAAATGCTCTTCAAGAGGCATTAAATCGTAACACACATCAACATCAACATATTATTCGGGGCTCGTCAATTATGCATATCTTGTGTGCCAATGGTCTATTATCCTTTTCTCCTGACGGGAATGTCAGCTTCCGTGATATGTCAATTGAGGATTTTCAAAAATTTATGATGAATGCTTACAATATCAGTAAGAATCATGTTGAATATCTACCAACTACATCCACCAGGGGTGTATATGTTGTGTCACCTCCTCCTACTCCTACTGCACCTCAACTTTGTCAGCGTTGCCAATCCGAAACAACGGGTGGAGCGGATACAATGACAGTGTCGTTTACAACATTCAATATTGTCCCGGTACGAGATGCAGATATGACGTTTCTTTTTGAGAATAAGTCTAATGCACTACTCATAAGTTTGTATGGATTAAATTCATCTACTGCAAAGAAGGAAGGAAAGCAAATTAGCAAGAAAGATTTAGCAGCAGCAAAGCATGTATGCCTTTTTACAACTAAAGTGGAAGTACTACCCTCATCTGAAGAGGAAGAGATGTCTGCTACCCAGCAAAAGAGTATCGATGGGAAGAAGGGAACATTCAAAAACCCTAATTCGAATCTTCTCACTGCAGGGTGTCCTTGTTGTTTGAGGAATGGTATAGTACATATCATCAAGAGAAGTGGATCATCTGGTGAATTGGGTAAAGCAGTTTCTATGCCCAAAACTTTGATGGGGCTCAAACCATCATTCCGTACTGTTAGAGACCACATGCTCGAATGCCCTCTTGTACCAGACCACATCAAAAAAGAGCTTCTTGATGGATTGGGAGATGTGGCATCCGCTGCTAATTCAGAGCAGCTATTTGCTACATTAATCCAAGAACTACCTTGTTTTACAACAGCTACGCCTATCGACAATAGGAAGAGGACAGCCGATGAAGCTAGGGAGGATGAGCCAAACTAAGTTTCATTAGAGTTGGATTTAGTGAGTTATACAGGAGAGTTGGATATTACTACATTATTCATTACAGGGTATTGAGACCCTTTTTCACTGCATAGCAATAAGGAACTAAACATTCTAATCATTGCGAAGACCCTCTGAGTATTAAGTTAACATAGCTGACTGTCGTTAGAGCTTTGTATTATTAAGTGAGGTAGCATGCCCAAACATTGTACCTCCGGTAGTAAACTATGTTACTAACGGTACTAGGGTGGCTATTGCAAGTGTGGGTGGCCTTGGTACAGCTGGTATCAAGTTCGCATATCCGCCAACCTGGCCGAGGTACTCCTCTTTCTTCGGCAGTTAATATTAAGACAAATCATGCTGCTCGGATGAGGATTGCTAAAAAGATATTGGACAAAGGTGCTGATCCAAATCAGATTATTGAGATTGATGGCCCAAGGAATGAATCTCTTGCTTTATTTAGGGCATGTTTAGAAGCCTGTGGTCCGGAGTATTCTGATGAGGATCGTCTTGAGATGGTTCAGCTTCTAGTCGATTATGGGGCAGATCCTGGTAAATTCATATCATTGGAGGCTCGACAAGAATCATGCAATGCCATTCACTGTGTCGTCAGTCGCAAGAAGAACGATGTGTTGAGAGTTTTACTATCTTGTGAGAAGGGAAGAGCTGCTGTCAATGCAAAGAGAGTAGAGAAAAGTCCAAGAGTTGACGGTCAGAATAATGGGAATGGCGAAACAGCTCTTATCATGACTGTATCTTGTGATAACCTCGAGCGCAACAAGGTAGCTAGGGATATGGCTGTTCAATTACTCCAGGCGGGAGCCGATGTCGATATTACAGATAGTATGGGTGTAAATGCTAGGATATGGATGATGGATCGAAATCCTGATCCAGAACGACCACATGCCAAGAAGAAAGAGCTGGATGAGCTTTATGAGAAATCAGAAGAGATTGGCGATCCGTCGTTTTGGGATTCAAATGAGGTGAAGTCATTCATCGAGGAGGGAAATAGTGATATTGTACAGTGTGATAACTGCGGTTGTTGGTCTGATGAGATCTTTCAAAATGGCAGTATGAAAAAGTTCCAACGATGTGCGAGGTGCAAAAATGTATTTTGTAAGTGCTTCCTCTGTTAAGTGTTCGACCATGTTTGTCATTTAATATAATATTCATGGTCTAACCAATCTTTTGATTAGACTGTAGTCGGGAATGCCAAAAGCGAAAATGGAAGACGCATAAGAAAGTATGTGATGATGCCAAATAAAGATATACTAAATGATATGGTCGAGGGACGCGTTAGTGAGATGATGTAACTATGTTGGGCTATCGACATATCGAAGTACAGATTAAAGAAGAAGGAAGAGGAGAGAAAAGAGTATTATATAAAGATGAAGACAGTACATACAAGACGTTGACAATCTGAACAACTTGCTATAGGCAGAGGTTAGTTGAGGTTGACGATCTGAATAAGCTTACAAACTTATAAGTCACTTTTATCCGCCTCCTTGTTGATTATTATAAATAAAACATGTTGGTATTGGTAGGTATCTTTACAATCATGCTCGTGTTAGCCAAGGTAGGTGGTTTGTAGCTATACTAAAACCTTAGAACTTATAACAATACAATGATACTTATGCGCTCTCAGAACATATGAAGAGGCACGCATTGATCAATATCAACTCAATGCAAGCGAGCGTTGTTTTTATGAGGTTGCACAAATTTTTGTAACTGTCATATGCACACCACCAAGCAAAATAAAACAACTTTATATTGCCTGATTCTCGAGCCTACTGATAAAAACTACTATTAGGGCACTAATATTAGATCTACTACGATATGTAGAAGTATAGATGTCTGTTACCAATTATATGCATACCATATCATTGTCAAGGATACCTCTCGCTCGAGTCATCGATTTTACTTTCATAAATTTATTGAAGATACGATACCTACGATCGATAGAGTACAACCAGCCCTCAATCGGCGGCAATACATAGTCAATTGTCAATTCATCCCATATAAAAAGCCAGATCATGTCTTCTCCCTCCAAGAAAGATGTTTCGTCTGAAAAGAACTACTGGAACGACTTTTATAGGTGAGCATATGATATTAGTTTATGGGCTTGCTTGTGGTGCATGTGTATATTTTGCAACAATTTGCAATTCATATCGGTCATACTTTACATTATACTTCTAACTCCTCTGCCATATCACTCATTATCACACGTCATATACAGCAAATTTAACATTGCTCATCCATCCCAATTTTGTGTAATGACAGCCATCGAGGCAAGTGAGCGTTCCCATCCAATCATCGAATTTGGCTGCGGCAATGGACGTGATTCAATATACTTTGCAACACACGGATTCAAAGTCTACGGATGTGATTTATCCAAAGATGCTATTGAAAAGGATACTGCCAAGTCACAAGATGTCGATGTTACATTTAAGGTTGTTGATGCTAGTAGTAATGATGAGGTACAATCTATTGTGAATACGGCACGGAGTAGTTGTACCAACGGTAGTAGTTCGAATGTTACAGTATATACACGTTTCTTCCTACATTCAATTGATGAAGTACAAGAATCAAAATTCTTCCAGGCATTATCAAATGTATTAGTTGCTGGTGATATGTTGTACTTTGAATTCCGTTCCAAGGAAGACGAGGCATTAGATAAGGTACATGGTAAAGGACATTATAGGAGGTATGTTGATACTCCCGTCATGTTGGAAAGTTTAAAATCCCTTGGATTTGATATAAATTATCAAATTACTGGACAGGGCATGGCCAAGTATAAGAATGAGGATCCATTCGTTAGCCGTATTACTGCAACAAAAGTGTAAGGTGGGAAATAAGAGATGCCTTGGAAGTTATAACTGTGGACCTTTCTCTGCAAATTCTAACTACTTAAGCTAAACTTTGCAAGTTGCTCCTATCTCTAGATAAACCAGAAACTAAAATAGTGTCTTACTAACACTATTAGTCTATATTTATTTACATATATCTCTTAGCCTTGAGCATAAATACCACACCAAATCACAACCCTTCTTAAGTAAACCTAGGACCAACTTATCCACCACAACCCCCAACTAACCCTACGAAATTTGCTGACCACCACCCATCATACCACCCATATTATTATTATCACCCTCATCAAATGAACTAGGCATATCCGAACTCGGTCCTCTATAAATATCCCTCCAATTCTGAGCATGTATCTCATCCAAAACTAATGAAAAACACTGTACCAATGCATCCCTTTCCCTTGGTGAATTAGCCTCTAAATCTAACGAACCTTCCTTGGTTAATAATGAGAAACATAATGATTCCGAAACACTTGCATTCTCAACACGACGTAATGCCGTTGTCTGTTTACCAATATCAACATACATTATATGACTTAATGGTACTTGATGTAACTTTCCCAATTTTAATTCTTTACCTGATGAACCTGGTGCTGATGACTTTTTACGCATTTCAGTACGCCACGTGATGGCAGTTTCAGTTAGTACTAATCGGACAGTCTTGGGTTTACCACGTGATCCGTGAGCGACGATTAATACGCCTGGATCACGTAATTGTTGCATGGCCGCTGATACTACAATATCTTCATTGGTACTATTCATTGATGATCCGGTATTTCCACTAATGGCTATGTTATTATTGTGTTGTGAGCCTGGCGTGCCAATAATTCCATTTCCGCCACCATAAGGTGTACGTTGACTTCCTGATATGGAACTACCACCGGTATAACTTCCACCATCGCCACCTTGTTGTTGTTTACGACGACGTCCCGATCGTGACCGTGCACTCCACGCGTATCGTTTGGGATATGAACCAAAGTATTGTACACGTAAACCACGGGGTAAGAGAAGATAGAGTACGAAAAGGAAGAGTAAGGTGAAGAGACTTGCTGAGAAATGGAGTGGATTTATACCCAATGGTCCCATAACACTGGTGGTTGAGGTACTACTACTACTACTGCTGCTATCTGACATGATTCTACCTACGGTAGATTAAAGTCTTATATTCACCTTGCTCAATGAACCCAAACAACAAAACTTCAATTTCTCTCCGCCATTTTTGCAATAAAGGATACCGCTCGAGAGAATGATCTATCATAACATCAATACAATGCAAATAGTTGGTGATCGTCCTCTATATAGTAGGTCAAATATCAGTGCCCTAATAGTAGTCGTTTCGAGGATCGGGCGACTAAAGTTGCTGGTTTTGCTTGGTGGTGCGTTGACGAATTATGAATTCCTGGCTTTTATTTAGCTTTTGCGAGGGTTATGATTAATGATTTGAGAGTTTATATTAAACCTCCTCGTTGGTAAATAGGTTGCCGTGCAGTATCATATATGGCTTATTCAATAACCAGTTGTCTCGAGTATCTTTTCAGCTTATGTTGGATCATTTCAGCCATCACATCTGCTCATAACAAACTCATCAATTTTTCTGGTGCACCTTACTGACTAACACCACTCAACATCAATATACCGGTGACCACTATCAACCGAATGATATAATAATGTGTGATAATATCGAAATAAGTTACGGTATAAGCCAGTAGTATAGCCAGGTCGGCAGTGGAAAAGGTATACCTTATGGATTAGAAATTTATATCAAAATAAAACATCACATACGCACATTTGCAATACAATACATTGCAACTAACTTCACATCATGGGAAAGAAGAGTCGAAAGAAGGGTGCTAATAATAATAAGAAAAAGTCAAAGAAGTCTGTAGTGTCCAGCGCACCGCCACAGCAGCAACAGCCACCTAGTCAAAGAGATGAAACAACAACAACTACTACCACTAACAAACGAGAGTTCTTTGTGGGTGATAGAGTATGGATTTGGGATACGACTGCCGTGAATGTGGATGATCCAAATACGTATAGAGGATATATAGGGAAGATAGATGGTGCTGAACTGGGTATTACAACCTTCCATTCGTTGATGGAAGGGAGAGAGGGTGAAATTGTATGGGGTGAGTTGATTGTTGTATGTTATTAACATGTGTGGTATATAGTTTCTAACTTGTAGATTTATATACAGTCGATGATTGCGAAGTTATACCCGATTTATGGGATAGCATGGTACTCCGTTTTATGGAAGGATTTCCTGTTTTGATCAAAACTAAAATTGGATGGGAAGCTTTAACAGTTAACAGATGCTGGCCCATTGAAACATTACTTCCTTCTGCTTCTTCAATCGACATTACAACTGCTATCCCGCATTACATTTGCAACCCTTACACGGTATCATTAGACTCTGAACATAATATACGTGAACGTTGGACAGTATTCAGATTTACAATCGGAGACTCCATCATCTTTGATTCAACGACTGCCATTGGAACTAGTCAGAGCGCTAGGAAATTATTATCTAAAGCAGATAAATGGGTGAATGGGATTGTAACGGCAGTTGATGTAGTACAGCAACCATACGCTCCTTATATATGTTCGTTCAATATTGATGGAAAGTCAGAAAAGCAGTGCTACATTGTTATAGATGACGATGAACATATCACTGGGGCAGAAACAACACCAAGGGAAAAACTATTAGATGCAATCTTTACAGATTGTACCCCTGAACATCTCACTTATCTTACTTCCTTCTACTCCATTGATATATCTGTCATTCGTGACCTCGTTATTGAAAAGGCCATCAAAGCAGGAAGCTACAATGTGAGTATGGTACACACAAGATATTAACCTTTTTTAACACTCACATCTCTAACGATAATACCACATTTTCTCACTACTGCTTGCATTGTCAGACACTATTCTGGCTACAGGAATGCCATTCTCTTGATATTGAGACCATCAAAGATAACAATGGGAATAACCTCTTGCACCAAATCGCATCATCAGATAACGCCGCTAGTTTTCTCCATAAAGCTGCTTATCGATATTCAGTCCTAGCAAAAAGTCTTTTAAACATCATGAGATGGAAGTTTGGCAAAAGTGAAGTGTCCATGGTAGAAGAAGAGAATAAAAATGGCCAGACATGGCTTGAAATACTTGTCAGCAGAGGAAATATTAAAGCCGTAGATGCTTGTCTCTCCCCAAAAAATGGCTTAGCATGGAAAATGATATCACATGGGATCACTGATTATGAAATTGAATCATTGTGGGAATGTGTCATCAACTCTAAGAATGTGCATATCATTGCAATCTTAAAAGAATTCATCAAACTTAAAGATGGAAAGCGTATGTATGATCTATTAATCAATGACCGTGACCAGACAGAAGAAGCCTTGTTGGCAAATGAAGAGTTAGCAAGTATCAAAGATTCGTCTGAAAATCGAAAGAAGTTCATTCAATTATGCCAGGACGTTGGTGCCCACCATCAAGCACGGATGCGTAGGAACATATTCCTTCATTTCATTCAACGGGGGTTTGTTAAGCTATTTCGAATGTTCTTTGAGGATAATAGGGAGCGGTTTATCAACTTTACGTATCAAGCATATTCAAGAGTAAATCAGCAAGAGTATATTCAGCCAGAGCTAAGCACATTCCATGATACTTATCCACATTTGAATGAAGGTGTTGACATCATATCCACTACAATAATCGGAGGAAGTGGGCATGTCCCTTCAAGAGGATTTGACCGCGGCGAGGAAGGCATCGAGAGAAAGAAGGAATACTTCAATATGCTCTCGAATTATGCAGATAAATGTATAGCATCTCCCGATCATCCCTCTGATGGACCTTGTTCTTGGTTAGCTTATCTAAAAGAACGGTGTGGAATAAGCGACTTGAAATCATTAGTCGAGTACAAGATTAGCTTGCTAGAAGATGACGAATCATTACCTGGCCGACTGGATATATTAAATTACCTTATTAATGACAACAAAACCAAGGCAACTACCAACAACCCATTGAAGTATGTGATGACAGCTATTCGTTTCCGTCAATGTGGCATGTTGAGGTGGTTGATTGAGAATAATCATTTCGATTTAGATGAAAAAGTACAGAGTATCGAAATGATGGTGTATGCAGATAAGTTTCATTTTATTCCTACTCCATCCATGACAACGGTTGAGTTCTTATGCCTAGCTTGTGTGGAATGGGATGACTTATATTCATTGCAATGGCTCCATGAACAATGTAGCGATCCTATCAGGTTGACAAGTGGTTTTAACTTGCTTCATTTGAGTGCCTTCCTTGGACGGATAGAGATCGTTGCCTGGCTCTACACAACACATCAATGGGATGCTCTTGTCAACGAGGTGTCTGAGCGGGAGCCTTACAGTAATTGCAAGGCATTGCATATTGCGGCAGGGGAGGCTCATGTCCTCATCGTAGATCTTTTAATCAAGTTTGGCTGTGACGAAGAGGAGTTAGTAGATGGTAGAACACTACATGATTTTGCCTTATCTTCCGGCCATGTTTTTGTTCAAGAATGGGTCAAGAAGAGGGAGACTAATTGGGAGATGATGAGTAAACCAAGTGAACTTGAACTTAATGTGCAACAACTGCTTCACCTTCTGTCAACAAAAGACACACCAATAGAAGATATAAAGCGGCATATCATCGATACCAAATGCTTGCATATCGATTCATGGGGTTATGGCAGTAAGTATGACACAATGAGCTCGTTTGGAACTTCATTTGGAGAAGTGGTAAATGAATGTTGCAAGAGAAACAACTTCGAATTTGTTGAATGGCTTTGTGTAAGAATGGTCTTCTGGCCTTCAGGCTACAGTTATCTGAACTTCTGGAGTAAGAGTAACGATCATGTAGAAGAACCCAAAAGACATGGCCATGATGAATTGATGGCTCTTTCAAAAAATATGGGGCTTGTCAACTTAACCAACATCCTATCAAAAAACTCGTGGACAAAGAGTATATCATGCATAGATCCATTGGCATCCAATCTCTTCTCATTATCAGCTCTAAAGGATGACAAGTTGTTGTCTCAAATACAATCAAATCTATTCTATGCCAACGCAATGAGTACACTATGTGGGGTAGCTCACGATCAAATTTCATCTCTTCTTCGCAATGGAGGCAGTGTTGAGGATATCAATCAATTAATTGGTGAATACAAAGATATACGATTATATTTGGAGGATGAAGGCTACTTGAGTAAAGATCTAGTAGAGGAATGGTACTGCATCGAAAAGATTGCCAAGAAGATGGTACTCAGTATGGAAGGTCACAATTATTCCAATGATTATATACGGATAGATTATACACGGAATGACCACCCTCTCAACCAAACAAACTTTAGTGATGGCAAATGCTTACATGATCTTTGCTCTGTACATATAATGATTGCAATGGAAGGATACTCGGAACTTGTTCAGTTCTGTAAGAAGAACTTCTACGGCTGGACAAATGAGATGGAGTTTGATGTTGTGCTTGTGGCAGCATATTATGGTCACCACGATATTGTTGATATGTTTCTCAGTGGGTCGGAGGACAAGAACCTTTCTATATCATCTCCAATGGAATCACGTGTACTAGGAGCCATGCTCGGTGCAAGCGAAGCTGGGTGGTATCAAGACATCATTCACTATAACTCATTACACTTACTCCCAATATCAGATTCCTTCAAACAAGATACTACGGAAGATGCCTCCACTTGCAATTCATTAGCGTATACCACTGTTTATGCAATATTAGAGAACACTCATCACAAAGATACAAACGCCAAATCTATGTTAGAGGTTATTAATATGCTTGTCGATCATTTGAATTATAGTATTGGAAATTTACTTTCAGCAGTGGATAAAGTCATTAGTTATGCACATGTGTATCAGACTCCACAAGAGGCTGTTTTTGAACGATCTCTGGATTTCTTCAATGTTATCAAGATGAGAATTGGTTTTGATTTAGTAACCCAGCACAAACATTTGCTGAAATCTGCAGAGCGTATAATGGAGTTTGTTTTTTTAAGACTGCCCAGCGTTAAAATGAATGACGACAACAACGAGTCATTTTGCTCTAAAATGCTGTTATGGCTGAATGATTTGATTAAGTTAGGTGTTGATATACAAACACTTAAACCGGACCATTATCGTCATTCCAAGAACGACAAACACCAGAAGTTTCTCGAATCTATCAAAACACTGCGGCAAGAACAAGTTGAATATTGGGCTCAGTTTGATGTTATCAAGAAGAAGTCTCTTTCCGATGTACAAAGTGCATTAGAAGATAGAACCCTGGATATTGAAGGTCGTGATAAAGGTGGTCTACAGCTCACTCATTTGGCAGGTGAGTAACTCAAGCATGCTATCTGTTTATGCTTCCCTTCTATACTAATGTCAAACGATCATCTCTTTTAGCTGTGTACAACCGAACTGATATACTCGAATGGCTTGTTATTTCAAAAAGGATGAGTCTAAACACTTTAGATGGCACCGGTAGGACCCCTTTAGAAGTAGCTGACGCCAGCAACGCTGTGGATACAAGATTATGGATAACAAAGTATAATGCCAAGCTGAAAATCCAGTCTTTTGTAAGTGAGAACTATAGAAAGATGCTAGTTCATCGGGAGCAGCAGAAGCTTACACATGCAAGTATTGATATTCAAAAGATTGTAAGAGGAAGGATCGTCCGTAAAACATATCGTGGACCTCTGTTGATGCGCCTTGATGAATCTCAAAACTTTAATGCTATATGGGCAGATGCAATCAAAGAAGTTCCAACAAATTGTGAGGCTCTATCTGGTTGGGCATTAGTATGTGAACAAATTGATGCAAACAGACGACTACAGAAATTGGATGACAAGGGCAATCTTGTGGACGAGATGCTCACTCAAGCTGCCACAGATGTATTGATGAATCAGGACATCGACGAATTGGAAGATGATGTGACAGCTTTATCAATCAATACCGAAGAAGAAGAAGAAGAAGAAGAAGAAGAAGAAGAAGAAGAGGTACCAACAGTTGATTCACCCATAAAGATTGACTGGTCCCAGTTTCAGATGTCAAGTCATGTAGTCAAGTTTCTAAGACAAGGCGATCCAAAATATCGTGAGGTGAGTACTAGTCTGTTTTGTGCATGTGATGCGCATGTGATGTGTTCTTTTTTGTCTATCTAACACACAAATGAAATGTTTAGATCTTTGTCAAACGTCTGAAGCAGCTTGCTAAGGGCGAGAGGAGCCACAAACTCCAAAAGCCTCTCAAGGGATGTGACTCTATTATATGTGAGTATTGGTTTGATAGTTGTCTGTATTGGTAATGATTAACGATTGTCATAGTGCTCAAACCTTGTATTGCCCAATTACATTTCATTTCATGCCATTCCAGATGAAACATATTTAGAACAGAAGTCAGGCTTCCGTATACTTTGGACTGAAGAAGAAGGCAAGATCTTAATCTGGTTTGTTGGTAAGTTCTTTAGTGTTTGCATTGCAAGAACATTAAGTTGTTGTTGTCTGACTTATCTTCTAACTCCAATCTATCCAGCCAAGCACAAATCGGTTTCCCGTCTTGCAAAGTTGATTGATGATGCCAAAAGCCGATCACAACTCCAACAAGTCCCCGAAGACGAGATCATATCGGCCGAAGAAAGAACCAACGATAACTCAACTAAACACACTATCTTGCTTGATGCCCTGGGCAACGTACCTATGAAAGTGTATGATGTCTGTTACCAAAATATCGATGAAATAGCCACAGACTCATGGACTCCTAGGATGCATCTTACAAAAGAGGAGCAAGAGATAGTAGAAGCCAAAGGGACTGTACTTCTACTCGGTCGTAGTGGCACAGGCAAAACTGTGTGCATTATCAACAGGATGGAGTTTGATCGCTATATATCAGGCAACGAGTCGAATTTCTCTCAACTGTTTGTGTCGAGATCAAGCAGATTATGTAGATATGTTGAGACTGCTGTCGGGGGAAGTGTTACGAGTACATTTACAACATTTGACAAACTATTACATCAACTTGACTCGGCCCTTCCGGCATTAGAGAACACTAAGAAAAGCTTTCTTCCAAGTCGACGGGTATCTTTCCCAAGGTTCAAGAGAGAGTTCTATGATGGATTGAAGAGTACGGATATACCTGGCGGTGCACTCCTTGTTTGGAAGCAGATCAAGACATTTCTCAAAGGGTCATTAGAGGCATATCAAAGTCCCGGTAGAGTCTTGTCAAGAGACTATTATACCTCAGATGCACTAGGCAAGAATCGGTGTCGGTTAGCTCCTAATCTTCGGCAAGGCTTGTATGACATATTCTTGAAGTATGAAGAGTATAAAGAATCGGGACGACTATGGGATGAATGTGACCGGGTACTCGACATTCTGCTAAGACTCGACAATGTCAAAACAACCCAACCGGAACTTTTTGATGAGTTAAGGAAGAACAAGATATATGTTGATGAGATTCAAGATTATACACAGATTGAGATATTACTCTACTTTTTCCTCGGAGGGCCAGGTGGGTTATTCCTCGCTGGTGACGGTGCTCAGGCTGTGGTGGAGGGTACAGAGTTTCGATTCGAAGAGATTCGTAGTGTTGGGTACTATATCTCTGGGGATGGTAGTAGACAATATCTCATTCCATCCAAGCCAAAGATAGTACATGTCAACTTTCGAAGCCACCGAGGTATCCTAAACACAGCAGCATCCATTTTGAATAAACTCTTCTCAGCATTTCCTAGTTCTGCTAAACGGCTAGACAAAGACCGTGGCTTGTTCACTGGATCTAAACCAGGATTATGCTATGGTGTGGACACCAAGCTACTATCATCGCTATTAGCAGGTAAGATGAACGGTACTGTGGTACTAACATCTGACGAGAGTGCCTCCAGATGGAAGCGGGTTCTTGATTATGAGCTTATCATGGGAATACGAGAATCGAAAGGGCTCGAGTTCAAGAGCTGCATTATTCTCGACTACTTTGCTGACTTACCATCAAATCTGCAGAAGCCATGGAGAGAGCTACTTCTCCAAAGAGCGGATGTCAACTTTGAACGAGACTACCCTCTTGTTGAGACTCAACTGAAGCTGTTATATGTTGCAGTAACACGAACAATAGAAAGACTACTCTTCGTAGAGACTTCATCTAGCATTGCAGGTGATGCTGCAATTAGATGGTTGTGCTGTAAGACAGAAGATACCCCGGCTCTGGCATCGAGAAATAATGTCATGGATATCGAGGGGATGTCATTATCTGAACATGACTTTTTGAGTCTAGCAATTGACAACATACAAGCAGTCGAGTCGCCTGAGATAAGACTAGACGAGGCTATTGCACTTGTCAATCGGTCGATATACTGCTTTGATAAGGCAAACGAGCCACAACTAGCAGCAAAGGCTAGGGTACATCGTCGTAGTATCGAGCTTAGAAAGGAATTAGATGACATGACCGGCCTACCTTCTAATGACGTTGTCGAGGCAAAGGCTGCTCAGTTGGTTGAGCTACTCTTGAGAGAAGGTCTTTTGGAGGAGTGTAAGTCACTTCTTTCTACTGTCATTATGATGCTTAGCAACTACGCCAGAACGGAAATTGAACATAAGATTTTAGCAATCTTGACATGACGCAAAAGTGTCCAATGATGCATAATCTAAGCACAATTATTGATTAAAGTAAACCTGGAAGATATATCTCTTTTACCTATGCAGCAGGGGCAGAGAGTTGCTTCGATGTGTTTATCCCACCACTCTTGGATGCCAGTACAAACGTCAACAGTTCGTTCCTCGGATTTACAAACGAAACTCTGAGCCATAACTTCTTTCCCTCCTCTAGCTTGCCAGTCTCACTGAGGTACCTGTGCTCCAGGCCAAGCTCATAAACATATATCGCATACTGAAATCTATCTCTATTGACACAACCCAAGACTATGCATTCGAACATGACTTCATTGTCACTTTCATTAATCATTTGTTGTATCTTTTGAAACATCCAATATGTGCTAGATGATGATTGGATTGGCCGACCTGCAAAGATCATACCAAGACCTGACTTGTAATCAATGGTATCGATTGCAGTCGGTTGTTTAAGATTCGATATATCATATCCCAAGTCCATACTTGTAATCTCTGCTGGGATGGAGGAACCTGCTTGTAATAGCTCATTTACACGCCTTCTTCGAAGATACCGTTTCAAGGCCGAATGAACTTGTAAGTCAGTAAGACGTCGAATAGGACTTGTCCATTGAACATAACAGTCTAATCCCATACCAAAGTGTGATCCAGGCTCTTCTGATACGATAACCTTGTTAAAGAATCGTCGTGCATACCACGCATGAGGATACCGTTTATTCATTTCTAACAGAAAGTTCAAGTGTTTTGTTTCAGTCTCTCGTGATTTGAAGTCTGGTGGTTGATGAAACATGCCGAAAGGAAGATGTGTGAGTTGATGAAAGGATAGGCACTATATTTTTAACAGAAGTGTTCTTACCAGGAGCAGGCTGTCTTCTAAACGGTAGCTCCAATTGATTTGGTAGCTGTGTCAAACTGTCTACAACCTTTTCATCTTGAATAGGCTGCTCACTTTGCCACTTGCCAATAGCCTCACCAGCTTGAAAATCAAGGAGTCAATAGTTTATGAGCATATTGAGACAAGTATTACAAGCAATCAATACACACTCAAAAGCACTTACCTAAAATCATCATTTCTGTAACAATCAACTGAGAAGATGATATCGGAGAGCAATACGGATCATAATGCAACTCATCATCATTACCACTTGATGTAATATTCGCCCCCGAGTTGTGTGAGGTTTCAATCTTCAGTGAGATGTCATACTCTTCATTCGTACTCCCATCATTAGAAGGCTTTGCTGATACTTGACCAGATGGAATAGGAAACGGTACCATACCCTCCGTTGAACCTTTACTAACACGATGTTCACGTCGTTTCCGTGCCGCATCTAATAAAACACCAATCTGCCATTCCTCAGTGTATCCCACACCTTCATCTAACATTTCATCAACATCATCATATGTTAATCGATACTGTACATTGATTAAACTTGATGTTAGTATTATTGAACTTGGTATAATTGTACCATTGGAATGTAATTCAACACCCAGTGATAAGGCACACCTGTCTTCTCCTGACTCTAATGACATTTTATTTTCAATATTTGATGGAAACATTGTTATTGTTTTAGTTGGTAGATATAACGAAGTGCCACGTCGTTCGGCAACCTTGAGTAGAGATGAGCCACGTGATGCATATCGATCTACATCGGCTATATGTATCCAATATCTATATTTGTCACTCTCGTCAATTTTTTCAACAGATATACCATCATCAATATCTAATGTACTAGCACTATCAATAGTATATACCTTTTGATAACGTAAATCTTTTCGTATATCAAGGATACCATCTGGATCTCTATCGTTTATACTAGCATCTTGAGCAACTTGTAACTCATCATTAGTAAATCTAATAGGAAATCCCGATCGTAATAATGCAGTATCAACATGTCTATTCCATATTTGTAAATCAATTAATAAATCAAATGCTCCCTGAGCGGTACGTTTACGTATCAACTTTGCTAATAATTGTTTTCCCAATGATATATCTCTATAGAATTTTAACCGTCGTATATTTGTACTATTCCAACTTGATATCCATGTACCAGATGGTTCCATGGGTGGATCAGATCTACGGAATAAATGTCGTATTAACTTCTTTTGATGTTCTTCGGAACCTTTGACTCCGATTTGCATACCGTAGATTAGTAATGATTGGAGTGTTGTTATTGCGTGTTGTATTATACGAATTTGTTCTGTTGATGATTGTTGAAGGGAAGATGATGGGGAATGTAGGAATAGCTTTTCTAATGTTTGTTCATCTTCTAGGGTGGTTGTTAGATCTATGAATCTTCCTTTGGCTAGTTGATATGCTATGTTGTCGTCGTCATCGTTTGATATCTCTTTCTCTGTATCGATATCAGATAGCGAGCTATCATTATCGGCGCCGTCACCATTCTTCAAAATATCTAATCGATGATTGATAAGACTAGCCAAGTATTTCATTGATTTCTCGGTTATTTCTTCATCTGTCAACTCTGTTTCCTCTTCATCATCGTCATTTGAGTTTGATGACGCACTAATGCTTGACGAGTCGTCTTCCTCTTGTGATTGCAACGAAGAGTATAACCCAACATGTTGTTGATGTGGTATTGAATGGGATTCATATGTAGCTAGCTGATCCGTTAGCCCACTTCTATACAACGATGATATTCTATTGCAAATATGACGACCATCAACTGATGTTTGCAATGATGATGATGTGCAAATGGTACTAAAACCAAGCGCATGCTGGATTAAGAGAACTAGAACCCCAAAGAGCAGGCTATAATACGACAACATTTTCTAGACCAATTGAAATGAATATGCTTTACCACCGCTATGTATACGCTTCCTGGATCTGAGAGAAGGAGAAGATAGACAACAACTCAACCTTTACACACTCCTTCATCGTACGTCATATGCACCACCAAGCAAAACCAAATAACTTTATATCCCCTCGAAACTTCCAACAAACTACTACGGGAGCACTGATATTCAATCTACTATACCCGAGGACTTTCACCGATATACATAGCCATGTATTACTGCTGCAATTGATGTTGTCCTCATACTCGTTGGATACCAAGCAGTATCCTTTTCACATTGAAAAACAAAGGTGGGTTGTTAGTATTAGTGGGTAGTTATCTGTAGTTATGGACTTTGATCTGCCGCAGATTCAGATTGTAGTAGCAGTTGCAGCAGCTGTAGAAGCATTACTACTACTAGTACCTCAACTGGTGTTGTCGGCCCGGACATATTAAATCGAGTAGGTAGTGGCCAATAAAAAAAATGACACATCATAATATGCACAAAAATTAGTCATATTATATATTATAACTTATAATAATATACACACAAAGAAACATACATTTTACATCACCGGAACATCTGATAATGAAACGTTCAATTTCCCAAGGTAACTTAGATGAGGAAGAAGAATTTAATCAAGTTTTTGGAGACATATTGGAATTACTAAGTAAGAATTGCAAAGATAGTTTAACCCGCATCAGGCGGAATAGTGATAACAGAGATTCTTTTTTTAGCTGCCGTTTCTGTCTAGGGGAAGATGATGCACAGCAATTTACAAATGCGGCATGGGAATTACTAGGTCGATATATTGCAAATAATTCCTTGTTGAAAAAGATCACTTTGGATGAATATTTCATTACCGATGAAAAGATTACATTTTTCTTCAAGGGGTTGGGTAAAAGTAGCTCATTAGATGAATTGAAAATGAATTTTAGCCGCTTTGGAGTAGTTGGGATGCAAAGTATGGTTCCGTTATTGCAAGGATCACCAAATTTATTATTTCTTTATCTCGGCAAGAACCCTCACTTCAATACAGAATGCTTTGAGTTGTTGATTAGTGCATTGGATGAGAGCAATATAGATACATTATGTGTTGAATATTGCAATATTGAGGACATATCAGCATTAGACAGATATGCTCTCCCAAATATTGAATACCTTCAATTGAGTGGAACTAACATCGGAAGGGAAGGGTGTATAACATTGGCCAACCTACTTCAGAAAGAAGCATCGAAATTAGTACGGTTAGACCTTGAACAAACTGATATCGATGACGAGGGTGCAGAAATCCTTGCCAATTCACTCAAGAACAATAACACTTTAAAAATACTTCTCTTGAAGGGATGCTTGAACATAAACGAAAAGGGATGTGGTGCCTTGTTGAAATTAGTGAATGATGTATCATCTATTGAAAGTACATACAAGTCCAACCATACACTGACGGATTTCAATCTATCGGTGTGTGACAACATATATACACACATCCTATCGGCGCTTCAAACGAACAGATATAATGGCTCTCATGCAGCTGGTAGGGCAAAGGTGATGCGTAGTCAGCTTAACAGCCAAACAAGGAAGAAGTTCTGTGAGTTGCAGGGCATTGATTACTGTTCTGTTGGAAACCTCTTTGAAAATATCGAGCCTGTTCTCCTGCCACAGATTCTCTCATTAATTGAGGAGAGGTATAAGCAAAATTCATTGTATAGTGCACTTCTTCCTATTGCACCCGATCTACTTTCTTTTATTGATAGAAAGGCACTGATTCATTATTCAATAGCTGAAAACAAGGAGGATATTTCTTATCTTACTTCCAAAGCCGATGAATTGAGGCGTGAAGCCGCTCATTTCAGACGCCAGGCCGATGCTCTAAGTCGTCGAGCTGAGGCTCTATCCCTGGAAGCGTTTGATCTTACTGCAAAGAATAAAGACATGAATAAAAGGTTACCAACCGTCTCCTAGAAGTAAGCTGAATCTGTTCAGAAGTGAGGAGTTGATGGTGATAAAGACAGAAACAAGTTAGATACCGCCGTGGAAATGGGTGGAGTATGGACTATATATATATATCTCTAGTCTTTATACAAAGTGATCTGTTAAGATAAAATCACACTACTGTTACCCAAAACTATAACTAATCGCAAGCAAAATATTAGCCAATGCTAACCAACAAAAGCGAAAGCTCTATCTCACTTAAAATAGCTCCAAAGAGCAGAGGGAAATCAAAATTGATCGGCGGCTAGTAGCTTGATTCTTGCATATAAGTCTTGACTCGAAGCACAATCTGTTTGGCGTATGGTGACCTCTCGAGGTCATCGAGATTGGACACTAGCATACTAAACAGTCGTTCTCTTAAGGGACAATCCCCAAGGACATCTATGGCAGTCCTGAGGACATAGTTGGCAAACTGGTCTTCTGCCATTGAGAGGACGGCATTCTTGCTTTCATACGTTTGATCAACACAGACACAATTAAGGATTTCTTCAACGATCTGATGCCGCTGATCGGTGCCACCATATGTGAGCATCATTTCAATTACATTACTCGAATGCTTTTGCTTCGATAGCTTGAGGACACTTTGATTCTTTGTGATGATTTCAAAGATTGCCTCCTTATCTATAGAAGAAGATTGGATACATGATAGAGAGAGAGAGAGAGAGATGAGTTATTCTACAGTTGTGACACAAGATGTGATTCAGCTTGGACGTAGCTCAAGTATTGAGCAACTTACCTTGTGGTCTACCATACGTCAAAGCACGTTGGATGACATAGTTCCCATACTCATGTGTGATCAGTTCATTCGTCATATCTCCTTCAAAGACACAATCCAATACCCTGACCTTCTGTTCACCGACAGAGTGTTCAATGAGCCTTTGTACGACACGACAACCATATGGATGCTTGGCTAGTTCCTTCATATTGGTCGTAACTTCGTCGATGATTATATCAAGTGCTGTAATAAGGTTGGTGAGAGTGACCTCATCTACTTCGTGATCTTCAAGATCTGACAGGGCAACGTACTCGTTGATCTTCGCGATGGATCTTTGAATCACGTGATTCCCATTGTGATCATGAACGAGGAGGTATACCTTGCCCTTGATGGAGGATACTATGTTCGCAGCATCTTCTTTGTCAAGTGTATCCAATGCCTTTTGGATGAGACGACATCTGTTTGATGAGGTTGGGAGAGAAGAGAAAGAGGGCATCGTTAGACCTGATCTATATGATGCATAAGATCTTCATCGCATACAGATACTATACGACTACCTACCCATAAACTTTCATGCTCAACTTAACAACATTCCCACCATCAATCAATCGATGACCAATCCCATCTCTCATAGTAGGCGATCCCAACTCCATTAAACCTTGAAGAATATAATTACCATAAACATCATCCCATAACTTTTCAATACCAACTAATGCCTCATTATATACGATCTGCATTTCATCAGTATCTGCTACCTGCAACCGACGTTGGATAAACTTGGAACCATCACGATCTTTGGCTATTTCAATTATCCGTCCTTTCATTTGATAGAGTGTTGTTGTTGAATCGAATCGATACCATCCTCTGTTTGGTGGGGAGCCACCACCTCCTTGACGACGTCTGTTATTGCTTCCTCCTCGTTGACCACGTCTGCTATTATTGTTAGATGATAATGGACCATATAATGTATCCGAGGATGAACTATAACTTGACGAGAGGCTAGCCCTACCCGCCTGTTGTTGTAAGTGGGATACCGATGATGAATCTGTATATGATACCATGTGTGGCAATGGAGGCCCTCCTCCTGGAGTTGACGAGTAGTACTGACCGTGCGTGTGAGGAGAAGGTGGCATCATCATGGGAGGAGTTCCAAAGTGATAGTATGCTGCTCCTTGGTTATATTGATGCATCTGTGGAGGATAGGATCCATAGTATTGATGAGAAGGAGGAGGAGGAGCTGCTCGTTGCTGACTATCGTTCATAATGTAGGCCTGATGTTGATATTGAGATTTGCCATTCACACTCTCAGAGGATGCTTGAGGATAATATCCCTGATATATGAAAAGAGAGAGGATTGTTGTGGCTTATATCATGAGCTAGATATACGACAGAAATTATTGCAATTGCATATCATATCATATCGTCATCGTCTCTATCTACTCACCTCGTGTGACATCATATCAAGAGATACTTGTGATATTGATTGAGGCTCGCCTATATAAAGATTCTGTTCATCAACAGCACTACTACCACTGTCAATCTTCTTTGTTCCTACAGTCTCATGTGGACTCCATTCAAGAGAAGGATCGAGAGTAACAGTACCTCCCGACATTTTCATTGCAATGAACTAAAGAATATCTTTCAATGATGTTTGAGTAGTATATTATCGTCTGATAGTATGAGACCACGCCCACTCCGAACTAACTTGGTACATTAGATTCCCGCTAATGATTTAGAAAGGCTAATGAATTACCATGATTCCCTCATATTCAAAGAGAGAATCTCAAGCAAAGCTAACAAAAGTACATAGAAGTAGAAATTGAGACATTTCGTACACATCTTTAGTACTGTAATACCGCTTAGCTTGCCATGATTGGTTCTCACCTAAACTAATTTGAGGTAACCTTTAGGAAGAATAAACTGCAAGTTGGAAGAAGGTTATTCATTTCATTTTCAAGCGGCACCGGCGGCGGTAATACAAGCGGAGGCTAATCCATACACTCTGCTAGGTAGGCAGGAAGAGGGAATAGCAACGTAGTATTGGTTCTTTCATTTGGCTGTCTTCTTGATCATCTAAAAACCATTTCAATTCCACAGAAGAATAAAATCAATATTTTCTATTCTATTTTGATACTTTGGGTAAATAGTACAAACTACATATCTATAGCAGCTCGTATCGTACACCGATCACCGACAGTACAGAGACAATCAATTTTTAATGGACTTTCAAGTAGTGGTGGCGTAAATATCGTTGTTTGGATATTTTTAGTTAGAGGAGGATACGCTCGTTGGTATCCTTTAAGAATCTAATACTTATTGTCATTGCGTATACCAACAAAGAAGAATTATAGGTATATTGAATAAAAATGGGAAACCTCAATTGTAAAAGCAGCTCTGCTGTCATCAAAACGGGGGATAGCAATAACAACACTAGTAATATCAACATTCAAGAAACAACAATACAAAGTTCAATAAAGGATGACAAATTTGCAATACCCATCAAAATAATATATACACCCAACAATAAACCAATACGAGCAGCAGTTTTCTTCATACATGGTGGTATATTTTCATCTGGAGATTGTCATTCACATCCAACCATTGCAGAGGGTCTGGCTAATTTGGGGTTAGTGGTTGTAACTGCAAGTTTTCGTAATGGCAAGGAAGCACCACATGCGACAAACATTACCAATAAAGATTTAAATGATGTCATAGATTATATACGAAATAGATGGAAGAATATTCCTTTTGGTTTGGTTGGATCAAGTAGTGGTGGTTTCTTTGCATTGACTCTATCACAAACTCTTGGACCGTCTATTGTATCCTTCTGTATACCGATCTGTCCGGTAGCCGATCCCTTCAAAAGAGCATCATACCTCCGGTCATCAATTTCCGGTAGTGCAATATCAGATGGATATAGAACATCACATACATCAACAGATTCGAAACGTATATTAGAAAAACAATTAAGCTTTTGGAAAGATGATGATTCGATGCTACAAGCGGGTGGATCATTATCATCTCCAAAGCATGAAGATATACGGACATTAATGATTATCGGCAGTCGGGATAAGAATGTGCCATTCTCGGTGACAGCAGATGTACAATCATGGGCAACTAGGACGATTGTTATTGGTGGTAGAGGACACGAGCTCTGTGACGAAGTTGAAGTTGTAACAGGTGGAGGGTATCATTGCTACTTGGGTGACATTGATAGATTTATAGACTATTCCTTGTCATTGAAAAAGTAGTCAACTTCTTTTCTTCTAACGATTTAAGTTATATCGTCCCTTCTATGGATATTCACCTTTGTACCTCATTGTACATGTGATATATCTTCACCCAACTGCCTGTCTTATTCCTCACTTAAAACTCTTGTCGAGGCATCACCCTTTGTCTTCTTGATGCGCTGCCTCTTATCCATAAGTCCTTTCATAGAGTCCTCGTCGTTCTCTTTTGTGGTCTTTAGAAACATCACAATGCATGTAATATCATCAGTACGAAGTTCATAATGTAGCCATTGTTTATAACTCTCTTCCAATAGACGAGTACATGCATGCTGGGCATTATCACACTCTTCACATATATCAATGACTCGTTGATTCGTTAAGAATTCGAATATACCGTCACTTGCAATAACCAGCATCTCATCACCTTTTGTGACGTCTTTTGTAATCATCTCAGGCTCACTGTTGACGCCAATATCCTCGCCGATTGTATCTCCAAGTGAACGTGAGAATGCTGTGCCTGGATAGTCATGATCCTGACACCAAACACGAGGCGGATCGCCTTCTTCATCGATATCAATACCCAGGTCAACTTCTCCCCAATTCTCATGCATGGGTTGCTTACCTTCCATTTGATCAATGCTGCATATACGTGCTCCAGCCTTCTTTAATCTAGTCCGCTCATCCTTACGATATGGCGTCTGATCCTCAGATAGTGGAATGGCAATCAGTCCGCCTGGTTTATGAGTTGTTACAAGGTGTCCTTTAGTTTCATCTTCACCGTCAACTGTATCCTCCTCTCTAATTTCCTTCTTCTCTTCTTCGGAGGGTGTTGAATCATCGGTATCTTTCCTCTTCTTCTTCTGCTCTGGTCTATATCCTAATACGCAACGACTGTCACCAACGTTTGATACTGTCATCCTTCCAGCATGAAACCCAACGGAGATGGCAGTAGTACCACTCATTGAATCTTTGACCTGAGTGAGATAGTGAAGTATGTGCATTATGATGTGAGCAATTTATGACTGCAAACTGATACCAGATACAAATGCACAAACTTACCATCTTATCATCATGCATAGCCTTATTACATTGTAAATGTGCCACCCTACAACACTTTTCATATTCCTTCACATCCAAATATGGCCATGAACTAGGTTTGAATGCATCCTTATCTGGTTTCTGTCCCTTCTTACTCAACTCTTTCAATCTAGCGGCATTTAATCCTGCTCGTTGTTTCTTGATACCTTGTGCCAAATAGGCATGTAACTTTTGTTTAGCAAATATTGCACAATCATGTCCAGTATCACCATGTCCATCGAAGACTGCAAAGAAGGCATCTCCTTCCCCGCTACCAAACTTTTCATCTTTAATAAAGTATGAATCTTGATTCTCCTTGTGTGGATTGTCGGGATAATATCCTCGTTGTGTTAATGCTGCATATTGAACATGTATTAATCCATCATCCTTGCCGGATTTAAAGTCACCTAGTATGATATCTTTTGATTCAACACTACCCGAGATACGCTTAACTACCTCTTCTGTTACTAGTTGTCCAGAGGAATTTAATTTTGGTGGCTGTAATTGTGATGGATCTTGTGCTTCTTTTAATACCTTGGCACGTTTTGCTGCAAGTTTGGCACGTTCGGAGGGGGTATGTATACGTTCTGATTTGTCTATACCTCTTCTGCCATTCATTATACGTTCTGTAGAGGTTAGATCTCCGCCACTGCTATTTGCGGATGTTGATGTTGTGCAACCCATTATTATATTAATATGAATATAGATTTAGTACTTAGATATCTGATATTTTAATGTTGAGATATGATAGATATTGCAATGCAAGAGTCTCTGATGTTGATAGATAACTCTTACTCTTATCAGTATCAGATAATATCGGATAACTTTGTCTTTATATTGATACTTGAAGCTGACTAGAGATCTATCAGTATCAGTTATTGGTCTGATACTTAACAAGGAGAGATCTCACTATCAATATAAATACCAATACTTAGCTGATATATGGAACAACAACCGTGAAACAAAGATAATAGGCTTAAAGGTCGGGAGGTGCGGTATCAAAACAACTTCGAATCGATGAATCTCCACTCCCCAACTCATCAAAAAAATGATCATTAACCAAAAGAAGCTTTTCACAAAATTTTGCACAGGTTCTTAACTAAACCTTTATAGGTCAAACCTAACTTCTGATAACTTCTCCCCTGCTCCTTCTCTCGACTCCTCTATCTCCACAGGCGAGGCATCTATCCTCTACTACCGGCCATCGTGCTCCCTGATTCACATTGCTTGCACAAAGTGCAAGTGAGATGTGGATCCGAGAGAGCGCGTATCCTTACTTGCTAGCAAGATACCTTCAAGTAATAAAGACACAGGGCCATAACCACCTGAATACTGAAAAGAGGAAACTAAAACATTGATACAGTACAAAGAACTAGGACTACCATTGACTTGGACCCATTAAAACTGTACCCTGCGCCCAGGGAGTCCAAAAGTAGGATACCGCCAAAGATACAACCTTTCGGGCCCACCAATATCTAAATATTATGTTATGGTGCTAGCTATGCATAACCTCCCGTTTGTGCATAAATGCTTAAGCTGAAGGTCAAAGGGAATCTAAACCCTTTCAGTACTACTCGGTGTGCCGATCTTTATACATTTATCATTTTTCATCATTTTTCATCAATGACTCAAATCCACATATATCTCTATATCGTGCCGCTATATTATGATGATACTACTACCGTTACTCATATCGTTCTTCTTCATCGTTGTTTTGGTTGATTCATTTCAACTACCAACTAAAACATATCACAACAAAAATACTCATATAAAAACTTCTTCCTCCTCGCTTCATGTATCATCCTCTTCTGAATTGCAATCCACCTACGATGTAATAATAGTAGGATCCGGTATCGGTGGACTCTCCGCAGCTGCATTATTATCACACTATGGATACTCCGTAGCTGTGTTAGAATCACATTATGCTCCGGGAGGTGCTGCACATGGTTTTCAAGTTAACAAAAAAGATGTCGGATCATTTACATTTGATACTGGTCCAAGCTTCTTTAGTGGTTTGAATTCCAACTATCCCGCCAAGAGTAGTAACCCGTTACGTAGTATATTAGATATTGTTGATGAGAAGGTAGATTGTATGCCCTATACGACATTTGGTCTCAAGTTTCCAGACGGAGATTTCATCCACTCCCCTTCGTTTGGTTTAAAAAATGGTGTTATTGATAAAGTATCAGGTAGCAATGGCGTACAACAATGGAATGAATTAATGAAAAGTATGGAACCATTAGCAAAGGCAGTAGATGCAATGCCTACAGCGGCGATACGTGCCGATCCAGGTGTAGCATTATCCGCTGGTATGTTCCTTCCAAATTTTGCTGGATTGAATCCACTAGAGACAAGTGGCTAGGTCTAGCCGGCAGTTTTCATGGTCTATGTTTAAGTCTTTCAGTCATGATATGAATGCACACATAGGGTGTATACCTAAAGAGTAATAGATTGAACACCACTTTGTACCTTACGTCCATTTTTGAATCCAAACAGCTGCAAAAAGTCCCAATCACAACCGGGCATTATTAGGACAAATAAAGGCCCTGTTATTAAATCTAATATTAATATGAGTGAACCAACAAAAGAAGAAAAGGGAGGAGAGGCCAATGATGCCGGCAGCGCCTCAGTATTAGATATATTAGCAAATGCGGCTGATGCAAAAGAAAAAGTTGATGATGATGCCGTTGAGGATAAGGTTGAAGATGCATCAGCCTCAAAGGATGATGATAAAAAGGGCAAGGAGGATGAAGTCAAGAAGGATGATGATCCCATCAAACAACCAGCATCTGCTGATACCACCGCCGCTGCTGCACCTGGTCCAGCCGCAGCATCACATGAGCAGCCTCCATATGAGAACCCACCAACAATTCCAGCCATGCAGCAGCAAGCGTTTGTACATCATGCAAATCAGTATGGTAACATGGCAAACAATCCACAGGCTTACAACCCCGCCATGATGATGAATAACTATCCCCAGACGAAGGCACCTACAGCACATAATCTTCCTCAGACGGGTGTACGTAATGATGTACCTATGCCGTTCCCCGAGAAAGTAAGATTTTTTTGTGTTTGTGTTGTATGATATGATATATGTAATAATCCTCCATTCACTCACCAACCTCACATACTATCCTTTAACAGCTGATGGAATTACTATCTAATGAAGATGTATCAGATGTAATCACGTGGCTACCTCACGGGAAGGGATTTGCAATATTAAAGAAGAACAAATTTGCAGCCGAGGGTAAGTTATTTGTGCACATGATATGCGCTTTTTATGTATACGTCTATATATTATGCCCTCCAATCACCATTTCTAACTTTATTCATGTATTTACATTCATAATACTAAAACAACATTCAACAACTATACCTCATCATACCCTCGAATCCCCACTTCTCAACAATACCATCATTATTCCCAATCCATCCACCCAAACAATGTTTAATAGTCATGCCCATGTACTTCAACAAGGTTTCCAAGTATACCAGTTTTACGAGGAAACTCAGGCGTTGGGGATTCAATAGGGTGTCTACTGGGATTGAACAGGGAGCGTATTACCACAAGGTGAGTTAAATGTTGTGCTGTCTATAGTGACAAGATTGTGTCTCTAACCCCTTGCTTTGTACTTCTTCTCAAAACAAAATCATGTTTAAGTTCTTCCAACGTGGCAAACCCCTCCTACGTATGCAGATGCACTGCCAGTACTCTACTCCGTCGAAATCTGGTCAAAATCTTCACGAACAAAACAAGCTACTCCATGAGGAGAAGATTGCAGCACAACAGCAGAAAATGGGAGGGCGAGCAACACATGATACAAACGAGGGAAATCGTCTATCCTTACTTGCACAAGAGGATGCGGCTGCCAGTGGCATTCCAACCATGATCCCACCCAAGCATGTGGCTATTCACTTACCGAATTCTCAAAAGCGTGTACCTGCCACCAGTAATGTCGATTTGGATGAAGCTATTCGACGTCAGAAGGCGACGCTTGCAGCTGACGAGGCTCAACTTTTGGGAAATAGTCTTGACGCCCAGCAACAAGATCTCTCACGTCAACGTGAATTACTTCGGAGATTAATGGGGAGTGTTGGTTCGGGGTTTGACCCCATACTTGAGAAACAGCATCAGCTCCTTCGTAGAAACTTGGAGGAAGCGGAGATAAATGAGGCGGAAGTGGCGTTACTGTACGAAAGGACTAAACAACTGACCCAACAAATATCGATGAGCATGAATATGATGGCTGCCAACAATGACTATAACCAATACGATAAAAAAGACAAGAATAGACAGAAGCATGAAGCAATAATGGAGGAGGATATTCCTGAGGTATCACTAGATGACCTTCCCAAAGAGGCATTGGCCAAGGAGGATGTGGAAATGACTGATGCAGTGAAAGATTCAACCACTGAAGAAAAGAAGGAGGAAGAAGAAGACAAGAAGCAGCAGTCAGCTACGAAAGAGACTGGTGTGCCACCTGCGGAGAAATCTCCACCTGTTGCCGCTAATAGTGCCAAGCCTGCTGCTACTGACAATAACGGAGAACGCAAGAAACCACCACCCGAAGAAGAGAAGAAGCCTGTAGCTGTAGAAGAGAAGAAGTCTCCTCCTATTAAAATGCCCAATCTTGCTCCCAAGACAGCTGGTAGTGCTTCCACCGCCAGTGCAAGTCTTAAAATGCCTCCAACTCCGGCTCTTTCTCCTTCTGATCAAAAGATGCCTGCCAAACCACCAGAAGATTCAAAGATGCCAGCAGCTGATTCAAAAATGCCAGCAATGCCTAAGATGGGTGGTGACGATTTACCCGACGATGGTATTATCATCAGGACACCTACTTCAAGGAGTGGTGAGGTATTGTCAGGAGCAGCAGCCGCACAAGGCCCAGGCATGGGACGTGAACTAAAGCTAGAAGATGCCTTGCTTTACCTCGAGCAAGTCAAGCTTGAATTTGGTGATCGTCCACGTATTTACAATGAGTTCCTCGAGATTATGAAGAATTTCAAAGCACAGGAAGTGGATACAATTGGTGTTATTAATCGCGTCCGTCGACTATTCCATGGTTATAACAATTTGATTCTAGGATTCAATACATTCTTACCTGACGGGTACAAGATTGAAATGAAGATGGGAGATGCAGAGCCAGTGTTCATCGGTCCTGGACTGGCTGGTGCAAGAGATGCAGGTCGTGGAGGACGCGGTGGTAGAGGAGCGGCATTCGGACGTGGACGAGGTATGCCTCAAGGACGTGGTATGGCAGGATGTGGAGGACGAGGCAGTGCTGTTGGACGCGGTGGACGAGGAGGAAGAGATACTGCCAAAAACATGATTGCCGAGGAACTCGAAAGAAGTATTATTCAAGAGAAATGAGGAGGAGGACAGCCCCGCTAATTAGTTCAGTTGGTTTCTATTTTAGTTTACACCTAAAAATAATATACTTTCTACACCCTCCAAATACATACTCAATATCGATTCAAAGAACCAACATTTGTAACCACACTAATGCCAGAATACTTAGTAGACGGAACAATATTCCTGTGCTTCCATTTCAACTCATAATTTGTGGCATACTGCTTGTAATGACGAAAAATATCCCATGTCGTCTTCACATCATTACTAGCAAAATGGGCTTCATTGGAATCTTTTTGGTTAGGATACATGATCCTATGTAAATTATTGAGAGTTGTGCCATAGTTTCTTGATTTGTATGTCTTTTTATACACAGGATCAGCCTCATCTGGCAAATACTTCCAGAGCGAAACAGGGTAAGTATCACACTTGGGGACAGAGTCCCATACGGTAAATTGCTCTTTATCGAAGCTGTTCATGAAGACGGTGTGTTCGTGTTCCATATTATAAGAGATAACAAAACCATCAGGGGGTAATGTCTGTAAGACGGAAACAAATTCACCAAAAACAAGCCCAGCTTCAGAACCTTGACTGACAGCAGTTTCTGTCGTGATACCATGGACCTCTACGGCCTTGTTAGATATCTCCTCGTACCCATACGGCTTGATGAGATATTGTTTTAGTTCGATGCAATTATCTTTTGCATCGACTAACATCCATGCCAACTCAACAACCCGACCAGTGGAGTAATCTCTTGCTTTCGTTGAATTCCAGTCATGGGTCTCCACATCAACAACCACATACTTGATGTTTGATGGTATATGTCTACCAATAGATATCGTGTCCCATTGGTTCGTCTTGAGCCACTCTTCACGGTCCTTTATAGCCTGATTACTCAACAGAGGACCTCCATCATAAGAGAAAGTTAGACCCTTGTACGGCGAGCTAGTATCTCCTGGTTCTTTGGCGACATCAGACATGTTAGCAACAATAAATATTAGGGGATTGTTTGAATGAGAGTGGCAAATATGAAGCAGTTGATAGATTTGACGGTCATTTTGCAGACATTAGAATTCTGTCATGTCAAAGTTGGCGTACATGTCAATTAGACGGTGAGAAGATAATATGCAGACATTTGCCGAAAGGGTATCCGGTGGTTGAAGTGAATGAACAACACATGATCACTATTTCTAACATGCCCACCACAGTAGCATCTATATTTAGTCTTAATGATGAATTGATAGATATCATATTTTCTTATCTTAGACCAAAGGATCTACTACAAACTCTATCGACTGGGAAGAGTGTGAAACGTCTTATTACCATGAACAGAGCTATTCGATGCACTCTAAGAAGCGGCAGACATGCCATCCAATCCCTTGATAATATACATCGTCTGCACCAAGCGCGCGCGATACATCCCATTACAATATCACGAGTTCTTAGATTGGGTTGTGCTCGACGCTGCGAGCTATGCCGAGTAAAGAAGGTTGCAAAATCACGTCCACAATGGGGTGTTGTAGCATGCTGGGAATGTTTGAATCTTCAAAAAGTGAACAAACGCTGGTATAAAACTGGATACGACCACGTCAAACTCAATTCATATCATAAACGACACAGTGATACTTTATTTCGAATATTCCAACACGATCAATGTATTGCATATCCTTACGGACACAGACGTGAATCATCTGGCGGCGTTAAAACAAGTGATGGATTCGAGATACTTTGGTCGAACCCTGTTAAAGACAGAGAAGGGAACTATGTTGGACCCGTGTTCACATATGATATGATCAAACCTATGGTGAATCACATTGAAACAGACCCAGCCCATACCATCTCCCAGTTCTTACACATTCATTCGCCAGGTGATATCAATGAGGCTAGATACAAACTTTTCAACGAAGCATACATAGAAGAGTCAAAGTCAGCAGAGTACACAAGCAGATACAAACAAAATGAAAAGTCATACAAACAGTTCATGTCACGGAGTAAAAAGATAGACCGTGTATTAGATGCCCTGTATAAAGTTCTGTCATTCATCAACGAACGACATCTAAACTCGTCTCCCAATTTCCTACATCAAGCCACAAAAGAAAGAACATCAATTCTCCGTAGACTTCTACTGTGCTACCATGAAGAATATAACATGTCAATGAAACACTGTCTGACATTTGACACAGGATTACTTCAACTGGACAGAGAGTTACACAACGATTCTTTAAAAGAGATACTCCAGACACCATCCACGATGAACACGAAAAAAGCTATGGCGATAGCCAATGACTTATACCACCGATATAGTTGGCTTCTATCTGAACAGGCAAGCATGTCTGCAGGCATTCGTTGTCTGTTCTTAAATGGGCGTCTACTAACAACATTTGGAGCGAGGTACAAACCAAAATACAAACAACGACCGAGAAGATTTAAGCAATGGTCAGACACATCAAGCAACAGGAGACCGTAAACAAAGATAAATGTGGTTATTTGTTTTACAGTAGTACAACATACCGTTACCAGGCGAGTGTTACCCTAACTAGAAAAAGATGAAAACCCTCTCAAACTTATGACTATGCTGTATCAGGATACCCCAAAGGCAGATCGTAAGCTAATGTTGCCATTTCAACTCGTGATAACTCGCATAACGACTGTAAAGATAAAACATATCCCATATCACGCGTGTGTTATCACATGCAAAACAAAGACAATTTGACTCTTCTTGTCGATCACCCGAGTAGACAATTCTATGCAACCCATACAAACGAAAAAGATACTCAGTCTCGCTGTTTACTCTGCTTTTGGTGGAACGAGTCCTAGTCGGTGGGTATTCCCAGAGGCTCAATGTACTGACACCGCATTTTGGGACAATGTTCCACGCATTTTGATGTTCTTGGTTGACGTTGCTTGTAAAGATACTGTTCATAATCTCTATATTATAAGCAATGACAAACCCATACCTTGGGATAGTACTTATGATGGACACAAACTCACTGAACACATCACTTGCATCACTTCCATGTTCAATCACATGGTTTGTCGTGATTCCGTGGACATCTACGGCCTTGTTAGATATCTCCTTGTATCCATGTGGTTTAAGGAGATACTGTTTTGATTCTATATGTTCTCCTTTGTTATCAATTAACATCCACGCCAACTCAACAACACGACTCTCGGAACGATCATTGTAATCAAAGATATTCCAGTCATGGGTCTCCACATCAACAACTACATACTTGACATTAGAAGGTATATGTCTACCAATAGATATCGTGTCCCATTGGTTTGTCTTAAGCCACTCTTCACGATCTTTTATAGCCTGATTACTCAACAGAGGACCTCCATCATAAGAGAAAGTTAGACCCTTGTACGGCGAGCTAGTACCTTCATCTGTGGTCATGGCTGACTCTTTGGCAGCCTCAGACATGTTAGGATGTAATATAAAACGGTTGTCATAGGAGCCTGGTATCAACCAAGAAAATTAATCCATACTAGCCACGCAAGCGCGCTAGCCCTCCGGGGGTACTACGGCGGGCTTAAGTTAGGGCCCCGAATAGTGTTTTCCCCGATTATGGAGTTAGGGAGTAAAATAGTCACAAGTCCCTATGGTCGGCATGTAGAAGAAATCCTCCAGTAGAATCAACACGATATATCATGCTGTCAGAGATATGTGTTAAAACAGAATATATATTAAGCCTGCTCGAAGGAGGTGAGGATGGAGAGGAAATCAATATTTCCAAACTTTCAAATCATACTAAATACGACAGCAGGCGAGTAAAGGAGATATTCGATTCACTCGAAGCAGCAGGTTTTTTGGAACAAATAGACAAAAAGAAGTATAAATACAGAGGGATTGATGGGATGAGAAAACAATTCCGCATATTGCAATGCAAAAAAAGCCCAATCAAAAGCAATTCCCACAAGAGTCCTAAGGGAATATATTATATATGTCAATATATTCTCTTTCTCTTTTTGGGTAGTGGAAAAACGGAGATTCCAGTCAACAATATCATCCGAATGTGCTTAATTGACGATGCAAGAAAAAGGAACGGACGGAAAATATTATACAATAGTGTGATGCTGATTGCTAATATATTATCTACACCTGGTGTAAATATTTTCGAGGTAAAAGACCGTGGCTTTGATCCATGCCTGGCGTTAAATTCAATTTTCTCCGAAACCCCTCCCAAACATAAGAAATCATGCAGATATATGTTTCCTGGCGAGTTAGGTGAAAGCTTGATGGATAATGAAACCGCTAAAGATGAGGAATTGTCTGTGCGTATATCCAAGTACTTGTCTCCCGAGTATCAAAGTGAGAAACAAGCTGAGGAACAACAAGAAATACAGATGGAGACATTTACAGATGATGAAGTTACCGACCATTAAAACTAATAATTAAATTCGAAATTCGACAGTAGTACCCTCTTAACTCCTACCCCCCAAAACATCAGATTTCCTTTTTAAGAAGGGCAGAGACAAAGACGAAAACTCTTCACCCACACCCATTTTCCCACGCCGTTCTTCTGATTGCTTACGAGCTTGGTAATTGGGTGTTGAGTACCCAGGATCACATTTTACCAAACCAGTAGAATCTTCTTCATCAGTGTCGTCAATGGTGATGACATCCCATCTATCTTCGACCCTTTTCAACACGGCCCGGGCCTCCTCAACTTCCTTATTCAATTTGTCGAGCAACTCTTCACACTTTTTTGTCATACCCAATACTGTTCCAGCAATATGATTCGCCTCTCCTACCAGACACAATATCAATTTCTTTTGTCGTCTAGCCACAGCTAGGCGTTTTTTTGCTGTCTCTAATTCAAAGCTGCCGTCTAATACCATCGCAAATTATGAGCTGCACTGGCGCACGCTGCGACATCTTTTGGTTGTATCGCCAAAATACCATGAAATTGCATAGGACAAACTGTGGACATATGAAGTTTGTGTCCACTTCTGCATCCTCAAAGCTAACAACAAAACTCATAATTCTACAAACACCCAACCACCAACATCGATTTGAAGACAACATCTGTAACAATATGCCTGCTTCCACAAAAGGATCCAAGAAGAAGACCGATACGGTTGTAGAGAACCCATAGTGAGTTTTGTTCATGTAATGTAAAGAAGGATTGTTCGTCTAACCAATCATACAAAACCTTTATACACTCAAATGTCACAGTAAAGGAATCAAATTCACATACAATGGCGGAGCGATTGCACTGGATAGTGGGTATTCCAACAAAGTTGACTCACTCCAGACCGCCCACGATAACGTAATCATCACTTACATTCGCCGTCCAGACGGAAAGACCAGTGCATACATCAAGCCCATGAAAGACTACTTCAAGCAGAATTCAAATGAGAAAGATTTAATCAAGTTGTGGAAACTAACAGGTTTTCAACAACGTCGTCTGTTCAACGAGGGTGAACTATGGGAGGATGCAGAGGATGCAATGATGCCAGGTGCACCTGATGCCAATTGGGCATTCGATGCCATTGTGACAGTCAAAACCGATGAAAGTGACACGCCAACTAGTATCGGAAAGCATATTGCATCGGTCTTCACAGACTTTACCGGTTTGCCAAACCAGAAGTCACACTTCACCCGACAACAGAAGTTTGCCTTCTCCAAAGATCTCACAGAGGACCCCCCAGCTCCTATTTGCAAGTACCTTCGTGATAAGGACCTCGTTGAACTGTTTACAAACATGTACTCGATCAATGACAAGGACAAATTGTTCGACGATGCCAATGTTGATCTTCTCGAGGGTTTCTTTGGGTCGATTGCCAATGCTCGTCGTCTATTAGAGTAAAATGAGTCGGGTTTGAATGATACATGATTGGTCGAGGTGGGGGTGTGTCGGTTTTGCGTAGTTGTCTGTTAATTGTTATAAGAATAAGATATTGTGATCGTGCACAATGTATAAGTAGATCGTAGTACCATAAACACACATGCGAGGAAAGGGAAGCAATCAACCCTCTTCTCATCACCCCATCTATGAACCACAGACAGATCAGTTACAATACGACAGGGAATTTGTCGAATGGTGATAGATAATGAGTGTCATATATCTTTGGTTAATTTAACAATATTTCTGTTCTAAATTTGAGGTATCATCATTCGTCTTCATTTGATCCATTAATCTCGGTCACTCCACACGGCAATAAACTGTTTACAGATGATATAAACAACAAATAAAAAACGCATTGACTGCTAAGACTTATACAGAGTTGTTGACCATTCAATTATCCGAAGGCTGGGTACTTTTGAGGTCATCAAACTGATCAAATCTACGAAGCTGTTTCAGTGTATTGCTTATCTCTCTTCTAGCTCCAAGAAAAATTTGTTTCATTTCTTCTCTTTCATCCTTGTATTTGGTTGGTAATGATACAGCTGCCTTTTCTGAAAAGTCCCTATCTCTGAATTTGTTGTTTAGTTTTTCTGCAATTGCCTTGTACATGCTTTTGTCGACATTTACCATACCTTCCCACTCTAATTTGACCATCTTTCTAAAATCGTCCCCTGAAACTACTTGTACTTGTTTATGTGTATCGGGATCTATATAAGATTGCTCATTCTTTACTGTAGTTTTATGTCTTCGCCTTTGCTTTGTATCAAACAACGCATTCTGTTCAATGTAGGCTTCAAACTCTTCTATGTCAGCGAAATTGCGTGTCTTGTGGTATGTTTCTATTGATCTTTTTTTTAGGTACACATTCCATCCATTCAATTGTAAGGTACGATGCATTGACTTCTTCTCCGCCTTAGGCATGTTTGCAAGTTAAACGACGAGTGTATATATGATTATGAGCAATGATTTAAGGTGCTATTAATAACTTTTGCAGTGTTGATGACGTGTATGATAAGGAGGGGAGTGTAGTTATTGATCTCTTTCCGTTTATCAGATCCTGAAAGAAATTTTCAATGTCAAAAGTCCCTGGGTGTTCATTACAATTTACAATACCCAAGGGAAATTCGATTTTATGTCATTTTTCTGTCCTCGGATTGTCTCATGTGTGTAACACTTGGCCCATAAAACGTAATACTTGGCCCATAAAACAAATAGTTCTTTCAATATGAATATGATCATAGATATGCCTGATGATGTTAAACCTAACATTACTAAGTATCTACCACCTCCTGAAGTTTATAAGCTTGTATGTCTGTTTCCAGGCGATGAACAATACAGAAAACAACTGAAATCCTCACTCAACTATAGCTTAGAGAATGTGCTATTACAAGGCAGTACAAAGTTCTGCACATCAACGCCATTGCAGTCTTTTGTAGAGATGACAAAAACTTTACCCATTGGTGAGAAAGTGTATTTGAGGTGAGTTGTTCGTATGAGTTGGGTACTTTTCTATTTTGCTCTATACGTGACATATTATTTTCATTTTGTCTTTCTTATGTTTGTTGGTCAGTGGTTCGGGAGTCCTCCAAGCAGTACTCGGTAGCTCACCAAAACTGTTCGAGGGCTCAGATCTTGATATATATTGTACTTTCGGTGCCGCTCCTCATGTACGCAGGTGGTTGGTTGGCCGGGATGTGTCACAAGTTTGTGGGGGATACAGCGAACTTTATAGATACGGAGCGGGTTCAATGTTTGCTGAATCGTCGAGAAACAACCCCATATGTCACGTCGAATATTACATTAATAAGGAATCAATTGAATATTGTGATTGTAGGTGTATAACATACGATGGCAGTTCACAACCCCTTAAGCTGAAAGATGGCAGAAGTTTCAGACTCACGACGAACGATGAAAAACACCCAGTCACATGTGTAAATTACGCTGATGTGAACAAAGAGAAGAAATCGGTAGTGAATCTGGATCTTATAGTGTTGAAGGTGAGGTTAGCTTATGTTTGAACTGTGTCTTTTGTGCACGTTTGACCTACTATTTTACCTTACCTCTACTTTCGTATCACTTTACAGCCAGGTCGTTCCCCCCAGGAAGCATTGTCAGATTTTGATTTAATCTGCTGTGGTTGTTCATTTGACGGTGACGTGTTTCGGATCCCCAATCCTGACCAGACTTTCACGAGCCAGACGAGTCTGGGTTTCAGTGTTGATGCTGCAGTCACTCAGGCGTATATTGCTAATCTTACACGAGAAGCACAGAGAGATATACATGAAGTAGCATTGGAAATGAAGCTCCCTCAAAAGTTTAAAACTCGACAACTTTTGAAAGGGGTACCAGAAAATACAATACACGACAAATACCTTTGTCTGGTTAGTTGCCTCCGCAACATATTTAAGAATTCAAATAAGCTGCCAACGTACCCATTCGTACACCCAGAGAAGGACATCTCGTTTTTGAAATTGGTATTTGAGGTGAGGAGTCATCTGATCTCAAATGCCATCAAGCGATTGTCAAAACAAGGGTATAATACTGGATATGCTGACGTACCGTATTCCGACCAACCGTATCTTTTCCATAATATGATTATCAATCAGAACGTCTCAAGATATTTCAAGTACACAAGGCGAGGTATCAAAATGGAAGGATGGGATCCGGATTCTTATCTAGGAATTGGTGTGTTACAGGAAGTGGAAAATTTTTGGGACGCGAGCAAGGGTATGAGTGATTATGTTGCCCTTGACTACTACATCAAGGATATGGACATGAATGAAGATAGTTCAATCGTGAATGAAGATAGTGACAAGGACGTCAGTGATGGTGGTGATATTGCAGTGTTTTTCGCAGAGTTGTTTGACTGAGATGTTTAGAGAGCGTGTTAGACGAATATAATATGTAAATGTTATTCTTGTTGACGACAATAAATAGAGTATAGTACGATAGTGTAGTAGTAGTAGTAGTATACCATAGTGTGCTAAAGTAGAGAGAGGTCATCCGTTAGAGGTCCTAACTTTCGATTGTGCACGAAATAAGATACCGGATGGAACTTGAAATTTGCCACCACTTGATGGCACTCACAATTAGAGCGCCTTCATATAAGTTATACTTATACCAGCAGAGGGTGAATATGAAAACAGTACTAGTCTACTGTTACTGATTGATATAATTGCAACTAACTCTAATTGGTTTACCCTTCTACATTTGCAACCCAAGACATGTCACAAATACGACGAAGTAGTCGCATTATAAATACATACAAAACAATAGGCAATCTTAAGATTCCTCCAACACTAGAGGAAAAAATAAATGCTACTTTCCATAAAGCTCCAACACATCTTAAAATTAGAAAAAGTATAAACAACTCCGATCCTAGACATATCGACCAATATGGTTTTGTTGAATCGTCCGATGTCCTACCGAAAGATCTGCTAGATGAAATCATAGACGATGCAATAAACCGGATACAAGATTATGACGCACGCCATGATGGTATTGAATTTATAAGTAATGCATTGCAAGTCGATGTTTCGGAAGAGCATCTTGATCGAATAAATAAGAGTGTAGCTTCTAAAACGATTGTTAAGGATGCAATGAAGATTATGTTTGGCGAGAAAGAGGATGATACAAATCAATCATCGCCATCATACGTCAGTTACAGTGCAGCAACTCCAAAAGTATTAATATCACTTCCTGGTTCTGCGCCACAATTACCACATGCGGACGATCATTGCAGCAGTTGCATTGTATGTTTGCTACATTTGGCTGACAGTCAAGAACCGACACGGATTGCCGCGTATAGTAAGAAGGAGAAAGATTATCCTACTGGTATTACTGTTACCTGTGTTAGTGAGTATTATTATTACAGATTTGTTTGTTAGTTTGTTGGAGGGTTAACCTATGTTAATATCATATCCCATCCTCTTCTCAATTACTCCACCAACCACAACAGATTGCAAACATAATGAAATGCTTCCTGATCATGACTACCGACGAGGACTACATCTAGCCAAGTCATGGTCGTGTAGTGACTGCGAAAAGCCCAAACAACCCTTTGATTCTGAACGCAACTTGCATGACAAGATTATTACCGCCTTCTCTGAGCTATTGGAAAGGAGTGCTCCTGACCTGTGTGATAGTTACTGCGGCAAGGAGGATACCAAAATGGGAGATGGATATTTGGCATTACCCACATTGATTCACTGCGGCCCGGGAAGAGCCTTGTCATGTGCTGAGCCTCGGTACATGTTATTCTTCACCTTACGGCCTAAGTATACTGGTATCAAGAGGGGTAGACAGACACAACAACATCAGTATAATCCCAATGACCAGTATCATGCGGGTAAGTTGGGAATAGTTGTGTTATCTTGTTGTGAGCACAATCTCACTCTTCTCTTCAGGTGCTCTTCTCGCTCACAAACGGGAACTGATGCGTTTAGACTTTAAAAAGCAGAAGGAAGATGTTAAAGAAATCTACAAAGATGCTTATGTTGACATTGATAAACGATTGGACTCTCTTATAGGTTTTACTGAACCTCCCCCGACAAAGAAGGTTAAACCAAGAGAATACTCAGAAAAAGCTCGGCATCAACGTTGTGCTTGGGTAGTCTGTGGGAAGGCTATAGAATGCGGTGGATTCACCAAAGAAGCGTGCAAAGTTTATGGTAAGCTCGGAACAAAGGAGCCACCATCAAAAGATGAAATAGAGAGAGCAAGAAAGGCCAATGATGCTACACGGAAAAAAATTGCAAGAGGAGAAAAAAAAAACGAACAGCAGAAGGCTTGTTAACTAATAATCATTAAGGTCAAACAGCTTCACTGAGTTATTCCAACTACACGGGACCACTACCAAGAATAATGTAGGTACTTAACACATATTAACCTACTACTATGCCAGCCTATCTCTCTCATCTAACCTGAAACCAAGACAGAACAGGAATATAATACGGAGCCTTGAAGAACAGGAATATAATACGGAGCCTTGAACAGTCCAGACAAGGAAATTTTAATATTATGTGGACAAAACACGAACGATCAAATTTCTCCCGTGATGGTTTTGGATACCAAACCGCCTTTTGTGAATTCTTGAGTATCCCAAGATTGTCCGAAAAATGTCTTCTACACAATAGTCTAATCTATATAATCTAAGATAATCTATCACCATTTCTAATCAACTTAATATGATAAGTGCTCGCCCGAACAAGAAGAAGAGATCAGAAGGTATAGACAACAATCTTAGCACTGTGTTTGAATATTTCGGGGGCGATCAGATAGTTCCAAATGATATAGAAGAGGTACATATTAATCCCAAGGTTGCAATCATCAAAGACGGTGCATTTTCAGGAAATAAAAGTCTGAAGAAGATTGTACTGCATGAACATTTGCGTAAAATAGGGAAATCGGCGTTTTTAAATTGTGAGTCGTTGGAAGTTGTTACATTATCGACGCCGCCAACCAGGGATGACGATGAATATGATTTTGATTCAATGTCTGGGGTCAAAAGAATAATATTTAATGAGGGGTTACAAGAGATTGGCGCTGAAGCTTTTTCTGGCTGTGTCTCGTTACAGAATAAAATGATTCTACCATTGTCTATCACTGCCATCGGAGACAGGGCATTTCGTTGTTGTTACAAACTTAGAGCTGTTACTCTGAATGAGGGATTGCAGAAAATTGGGGAATATGCATTCTACTACTGTGAGGAATTAGATGAGCTGATACTGCCATCCACTCTTACCAAGATTAGCAAGAGTGCTTTTAGCAATTGTGACAGTCTAAGGCGTATCGAGTTTAGCGAGGGGTTGGAGGTGATTGAAGAGAGTGCATTTTCCGGATGTAGGTCGTTGATGCGTTCTGGGTCAACAAACGACCTATTTACGCTACCTTCCACCGTTAAAAGAATTGATTCATTTGCATTTGCATCTGGGGGTTACTTGAGGGAGGTAGTGCTCAACGAAGGCTTGAGTAGCATCGGATTTTGTGCGTTCACTCTCTGTCATCGTTTATATAATGTAACACTACCTTCAACATTGGTCGACATTGGAGTGGGTGCATTTGAGGGTTGCCATTCTTTGCGGAAGATGACACTTCTGGGTAATCTAGATTTGAAGATCAATCGCAGGATTTTCGATTGTCACCAGTCGTTGAGGTTTGAATATCCTGACATTGCAATCACATCTACCTCCTCACACTACCTCACATGAGGAGAGTTTTTTATCTTGATGATAGAGGAACCGAACGATATTAACCGACCATATATCGCTATCTCAAGGTATATACAATGAAGTTTAATTGAAACTACATATTAACAGGCTATTAATACTAGTACAATGATATCTATTTGCCACGCTTCCTCTTACACACTCGACATATACGCTCTTTGTCGTCGACCTTGACCCATTCAGCCTTAATGTAACTGTGATGCCTCTTTGCTTTACTACAAATGCTACATTTCTTGGTTGTGTCATGGTTGGTACCACTACCGCGCTGAAGATCGCCACACCACTTTCTCTTGGTTCCCTTGAAGACAATGCCATGGCTATCATTACATAGTCCCAGCTGCGATGCCTTCTCCTCCCAATAAATCTTTTTGCTACGCTTACATTCACCCTTCTTGAGACGAAGGTATTCGTTTCTAATGTGTTTCGGAATACATGGGCAATGTCTGTGATGATCAAAGTATGCCAGTAAAATTAGTCG